>WLWD01005868.1_pt1 | contig 245377 bp, 162 predicted proteins | sample 6712731 | NCBI WGS metagenome assembly WLWD01 (sample SAMN12718690, study PRJNA576275) | sponge metagenome | isolation source: marine sponge | host: Mycale hentscheli | place: New Zealand: South Island, Marlborough, Capsize Point | collected 2014-11-01
GAGGGGAAAGTGAATAGCAGGGCTGGAGAAGGAAGAGCAGAGGAGGAAGACTGCTGCTCAACTATATAGATGTACATGTGCCCATAAAAAGCCACTCTTGCTAACGGATCTTCCAGACCTAGGATGAATTGCCCCCTCTCAAGATGACTGGAAAAGACACCATGAACATTCCAGCTTAACTTGTTAATTTACACCTGTTGTCATGCATTCTATCATATCCCACTTCATTTGTACACTTCTTTTTGAACTCACAATCATCAATTTAGTTTCATGTCATTAATTTGATTTCTAATATACTTAGACTTTGATACACTATGGCGGTTGCTATTACTTTATCAAATGTAAAGAAGAGCACTGAAGTGCAGCCCCAGCGAAATTCTAGTAATAATAACATAACCTACGCTGCGACCAGTGAAGGAACCATATATTTCAAATAGTTTAACTCCCAGATTCCTCCACTTGATTGGAAACACTAACTCAACTCATTTAAGATTCAGTTGTAACATACATGCAGGTGAGAGATTTATTAAGTTATAATACTGATCTCTTGGAATGAGATGTATGAATAATAACTGTTGTTATACTGCCTTATAATGGTTAAGAATTTCATAACCGGGCATGTGATTCAAGAAAAAATGACCTGACTGAAAAACACCTAATACACATGAATGTATCCATTATTAATAACATAGTATAGCTACAAAGACCAACCTACTTTCTTTAGGAGTCATGCTCTGGCATGTAGCCTTTAGTGTGGTGTAACTGTACATAACACAATTAGCATCATTAGCATAGTATAGTTTGGAGAAGTGACATGGTGTTCAAGGTGACTTTCATATTAATTTTACTATCATTTTTTGGAAGTAACATCTTACTTAGGCAATGCAATTAAAAGTACTGCTTGTTATGTGAGTAGCAGATGTTTTAGTTGAATTAATGATCACTGGAGGCATGCAGAATACTCAACTCAGAAGTATCTGGTCAGTAGAGCTATAAAACCTTCACTATATCAATCACTAAAAACTATATCAAACAAACTTGTTAACTTTATTTAAGAAGCTAATAATAAAATAATAACCATTTAAAATTATTAAAAATCCAAGGATGGATAGGCACAACCCAAAACGGCTGCAGCATTCCCAGCTGAACTGCCACTGAGAGTTTCTGAAGGAAGTAGCTAGTACCACATAGTTCACCAGTTGCCAGAGACACATCTGCCTAGTGTCTGGACAGGTGGCATCATCCTATACAAAAGGTCTTCCAGCATTCCATGGCACTAAAATCATGCAATTCGGTCATTTACCATTGGATCTGGAAAAGCCAGGAGGTTTCAATCTGGAGGGGACTTTAGCAGCTGACTGAGCGAGGTGGATGATATCATTTAAAACAGTTTACTTAGAATGTCTGCCTACACTGAACTTGCAGCTCAGCCCATGAGTCCCAAGAGGAGACATTTGCATGAATATTTATAAGAGATAATGAACTGAATGTTGACAGGTTTATCAGAACACTTTAAAGATGCTTTATCTTGAGAGAGGGCAATATATATACAGACGAGCTTAATACTGTCCCACTTACGAAACATCAGCGAACTTTCCGATTGTTTTTTTAAGTAACTGTAACTATAGCAACAGTCCACGCCTTCTGAGATTGGCCATGCTTACCGCGTGCGCTCTGGATGGAGTTTGATGCTAGCTAGGAGTGTCTGGTGAAAGAGACTGCGATAGCAACGCTAGAAGAAGGTTAGGGGTTTCGTGGGGAGTTTGAAACTGCGTACAAACTAGCTCTTGTGAGACTAGTGACTGTACGAGCATTAGTGTTACTTTGGCTCTTGCTAATAATAGTAAAATTTGGTACCCTGAGCTTTCTTTATTATTTGGATAGGTGATGTAGCTAAGAGATTAGTAGTGTTTAGTTTTCTAGTTGCACTTACGTTTAATTATGTGTATCGTGTGTATGGTCTCATTTTATAGGACCACACACACGACATGAAATGTTTCTTAAAAATAGTAATTTAGATTGACACTAAGTGAAACCTATCTAGTCTATCCCACTCAAGAGATATTGAAGTGTATTTCTAACAGAGCCAGGTTTAAATGATCAGGTAAAATTTAGCTAACTGTAATAGAAGCTTTGAAAAAATTAAGATCACAGAAATAAATCTGATGATTTACTCCATATAGCGACTGATGACTAGCCAGTTAAACATTAGTAATAAGAATAACTATTTTTATTTAGTTTTGCCAAATACCAAGATGGTCTTATTCTACCTAAGAAAAGAAGAAAAATGAAGGAAAAAACCACTTGCAAGCTGCTGTAAGTATGGAAGCCTGTATTGTAGTGTAGACTTCCAAAAGATTTTTATTTTATTTTGTGATTGCGTATTACATAACTTGAAATATTCTTTAGGAATAGTGTTTACAATTTTTGATATAGATCACTTTTATTCTTCACAAGTTGTAGCCACTCACCTTCCTTTAGATGAATCCAAAGCCTCTTAAATGCACCTGTAGCATGTCTTCATTTGTGCAATGTATAGCTGGCCTGGTGGTGTACTAAATTATAGTGTGAATTGAAACCACATTTCTTGTTTCTCATCAACTATATTGGAAATTGCGATAATGTAGTTGACCTATAGGAAAAATATTTAAATGGTATATAACAAGTATGAGGTAGTAGGGGTGTGGTTAAAGCAGTGGGCTTGACCTGCATAATATATTTTGAAGTGGCTGTATCACCCAGGAAGGTGCAGATGAGAAACAAGGTATTTAGTTTGTTTGGCCTAAAATAAACTAAGACTTCATTCCATAAATGAGGAAGAGGTCTGTTGTCAAGTTATGTTTTATTATTATTTGTTTGATACACTAATGTTTTTACACCTTCAATAGTTGCAGTGTGTGCATGCATTGTGTTACAGAGTTCAGTCTCTGAGCTGTATATGATGTGTGGTTGTATGTGGTTAGATGTGGTGGCTTGTACCTGGAAAACCTGAGCAGCTGTAATTTATTTTGTGAAGTTGACACTGTAAAACTACACTTTCTCCACTACATACACAATTCAATTCCTTGAAGTGAGATGTGTCAGGAGGTGTACCCAGGTATGTATGTGATTTATTTGAGGCTATTTTTTACGCACAAGTATGATCAATGATCATGACCCACAAAGGTTTAAATTTCAGTCTGCTATCAAACTCCATTTAATTACAATGAATTATGGTCTAAGGACATAGAGCTGTGTGTGTAATGTATATAATAGGGTATGTGGGTTGTGTTGGTCTGCAAATGATGGTAATTAACCCTTAGCGCTCGTGCGTGAGAGGGCTATAGTAGTCATCCTGTCTGTCTGTCTGTTGGTCTGTCACGCTCTGATTTTGGAGATTACTGACAATTAACTGTTGATTTAGGTATGGTACTCACAATGACGATTTAAATTTAAGACCTTTTATTATTCTTTTTTTTTATTATTCGGCCTGATTCTTGAGAAAATGCGAAGCTTCAGCTCTGCGTAGGTACCAGCTTTTGTGGCAACGCCCCCTAGTGTCACATCAAAATCACGTGAGCAAATAATTTCTTGCAGACATTGATGTAGTTTGCTTAATAGGGTAAGTTAACGGAGTTGAAAGAAGTGAAGTATCGCATTATACATGTATACTGGTGATTGTTTCTGGCCAGTTAAGCTTCTTATGAAGACAGATGAATGAGCAGATTAGAAATGTTACCATGCTTAGCAGCGATAGAACTGGCAAATAACAGTACCAATGTCCACAATTTCTTCAGCACTGATGTGGCCTTCTTTTTCTGCGTTTTTGCAACTCAGTTATTGTTGCGCACCATTTAGAACAAAAACACCTGCCCAAATCCGGAATTTATACGGCACGCGTAAATCAATTGCACGCTCGGTGGTTACATGCACTTGATATATATAGTACGGTGTTGTACAAAATAGTCGTTGTACAAAATAGTCGGTATTAACTACTTTCCAGTATACAGCCCAGCTTTACGTTATAGCCAAGTTTACAGGCAACAAAGGCAGCTGTACCTCATAATTGTCTTGCCATGATGCTCCCACATTAATTTTGTGACCTGTGCTAACGTTTGGTGAGAAACCAGTAATACCGTGTGACTACAATCGAAACATTGTCTCTACAGTATAGAGCTTTTGTCAAAGTGCAATGATAATATCGGTATATCTCCCAGCTGTACTACCATATGCTATCGGACAGATGGACCAGATTTTGGGAAATAGAGTTTATCATTATTTCTGAGGAGGTAGCATAGGGTAAGTGTGTGCACACACTCAGGCTAGAGACTACTTGTGAGCCCTATAAGTAAGACGTAAGCCTCAATTGGGGGAAGGTATGTGGTCCCTTTGTTTTAGTTTCGTGTAGTTATGTTTGAGGTGATTGGAAGATTTTATGATCATGACCCAGTACAGTGCATAACTGATTACGTGACATCTGTGTGACCTTTGAGTTGCTATTATGTAGGGTGAGAGGAATAACAGGAGACACATTGTGTTTATATGGCCTTAAAACGAAAAAAAACAAAAAAAAAACAGGTTGCTGGTTTTATTAGAAGTCATAGATATGGTACAGGTGAAGGCTTGACTTGGTTATTACATATGGCATCATAATGTATCAGTTGCGGTATGAGACTGTTCAGGATTGACTGTTGTCACATGGTAAAGGCACATGTATCAGTTCAGTGGTGTTGTGAGTGTTCTATTGAAAATCTTGTGTTAGACTTCCTAAGCCTTGTGCAGAGAGATTTGAGGCAGTGGTTTATGGTTTTATCACTTCCATTCATCTGTAATGTCCACCAGTGTTGATTTACTAATTTCTTGTCTGCTCACAAGCCTCAAGCATATGTGATGATAACCATTAGGCGTATGTACCTGAGGTTCTGGTTGGCTTTGTGTTCCTGCATATATAGCTACTCCTTATGAAGATAACATCTACATCTACCAGTTTCATTGCTAGAGCAGTATTGATACTTGACTAGGAATGGTCAAATGAATTATTATTCTTGTGGCCTGAGAAATGATTTTGTAGAAGCTAGCTAGTGCATAGTAGTACTGAGGGTTCATGAGTAGGTGCTTCAGTTATAGATAGCTAGGTTGTTTTTTTTTGTTTTTTTTTTGTTTTGTTTTTTGTTTTTTGTTTTATTTTATTTATTTATTTATTTTTTTTGCTAAGCTCACCAATAGTTATTGAATATTTACTATTTGTGATGTAGGAGTCTAATTCAGTATGGATAATAAGCAACGAATTTCACGTCTCATTCTGTTGTCATGAGCTCCTCCTACTGGGTAAGAAGCTACTTACTGGCTTTATGGATGTGTATTTGTTGGCCAGATCTCTACATGAGTCATCAGTATATTTATCAAATTCTATAGAGTATTTTATCTAATGACCAGTTTAGTTTAAGCTGCAAGATTTAACTTAATCTTGCTGGCAATGTCACCTGCTAATTGTCATATCATAGTCCTGGTGATTATCCTTTACCTGCTAATTTTATTATTATGGATTCAAGTGACCTGTTAAGTGTAGAGGTCGTTTTTATAATTCAATGCTATTCTCCGTACGGGAAATCTGTGGCCTCATATACCACATTCTGAACTCCTTTCGGAGGTCCGGGTATAAATGGAAGCACCCCCGGCATGCCCTTTGACCTCTAGCTCCTATTCAAATTAAAATAAAGTAGCTGCGCAAAGAGAACCCTCCATTATACGTAGCTCACTATCCTTTCAAGTCGATCCACACCATGTTTACAACAAATGCCCTAACTAAAAAACAGCTATATGTAATCATTTTTGCGAGTAATACTCAAGTCCATCTATCAATGCCATGTGTATGTACCAAAGTATTTTTTGATTGAAGATGAACCCTCAGGATAGTATCTTGGAGAACTCTGACAGCACACTATATGTATATCTTTTGCAGTTGAATTAGCTGCGTCAATGGCAAACAGTACTTTTTCATCTCTATTTAGGTACCGCCATTTGTTCTTGTTTTTTTCCTTTTTTTTTTAATTTTTATTTTGTCTTCTGTTAAGATGCTCATGACTTTGTTTCCAAGCTTTTGTGTGCGCTAAGTTGCTGTAATGCTACTAAAGGGGAGTCGGTGACAAAAACTGTCAGCGGCCATTTTCCACTTATAAATATGTCCCCGGCTACCCCCCTTTTATACGACACCTTCGTGTTTAAGAAACTAGTTAATAGTTGAAATATAGCTTGAGCTAGTATATTGTGGATCGTTTATTTACCTTATTTAGGCCAGATCTTTTGTTATTCCTGCAGTTATTTTCATTTTGTTCTGAGTTTTTCTAGGCCATTTGGGCTCCCCCCCCCCCCTCTGTAAAGAAAAAAAAAATTTTTTTTAAACTATTTCATTCTTAATAGTGTGGCACATGAATTTCCCATTCAAAACTATATGGGAAAAATCGTTATTCAGTTGAAATCACACTGGGACAGTGGAATAGCATGTAACTGAGTGAAATAGCACATAAACTAAGTGGAAACTAAGTGAAATACCATGGTAGCTAAGTGAAACAGTACGGGTAAGTGCGCACGCATGCAGCATTAATCTTGGAAACGTACAGTTCCAGATGTTTCTAGTTGGAGACCATGTCATTCTTTACCACAGAAGCTCTACCCGTATTATACAGAATGTTTTTCAACAGATTAGAAGGGGCCGTAGGTTGAAAACGAAACAAAACAAAAACTGACCTGACCTACTATTAATGAGTGATAGCACGGGTAACCTGTGCTACTGGGGATCAATAACACTCATAAAGCAATTGAAATAGCACTTGGCTTCGCCTCATGCTATTTCAATCGCGTTACTCGTACTGCACCCTGAATTGAGGGAAAAAGCCTCCTCCTCTTTTCTCCCCTTGCCTCCTGAAATAAATCTTGTCAACTGCCTGCTTGGAAACAGATGGGGTGTTAGGCACATATGTAGTACATTGAATGTGCATATTTGAAGTTACAGAGGCTTAACTAGGTTGTTAAAAGGGACATGAGTTGTTAAAGGGGACATTACTTGTTATAGTTAAATAGTTGACGAGGAGGTAAGGTGTTTTTTTCTAAATGTAGGGAGCTAGATTTTCAGCTCCCCAATAACTATGCAATTCCTCAAACTCATTAGTCATCTCATTCTCATTATACCCATCACAAATACCATTTAAAACACTACCCATATCACTCTGCTCATCTAATACAACATCCAACCTATACATCTCAAATCTCTCCTTATAAATCTTAACACAGTTAACGTGGACCACCTTAGCATGAATCTCTGCACCCACCTTACCAATCCTATAATTAACCTCCCCCTTCCTCTCTAAAACTTTATATGGTCCCTCCCAGGAATCGGCTAGTTTACAAGTCATCCCTGGAACACGGTATAACACTAACTCACCCACCTTAAACACTCTTAACTTGGTTCCCCTATTTAAATACAGCATTATGGATTCACGTCCTTTCGCACTCTTAAGAGCCGCACAGTCTCTCATCCTCTCAAGTCTCTCTGCAACAGTAATCACCCAATCACAAACACCCAACTTCTCGTTCTCCCTTTCATATAACCCATGATACAGGGCATCTAACAGTGTCCTCACATGGAAGCCATAAACTAAATCAAAGGGACTAAATCCCGAATCTGCGTGTGGCATCTGCCGCAACACAAACAGAACAAAACTGATTTGACCAACCCAGTCAACCCTATCACTCACACACTTTCCCAATATAGCTGTAAAGGTGCCATCAACGGCGCCATTACTCTCTGGATGATATGGAGACGTTCTCACCTTCTGGATTCCCAGCATTTCACACAACTGCCTAACTACCTTCCCACAGAACTGGCTCCCTTGATCACTCAGTATTCTCTCAGGTATTGAGGTCCTTGAGAAGATGGACCACAACCCTTCAACCATAGCCTTAGCCGTTATACTTCTCAGAGACACCGCTTCAGGCCACCTAGTGGCTAGACACACGTACGTCAGTAGGTATCTACACCCACCCTTGTGGTATGCCAGAGAAGAAGTAAACATAAGCCCAGACGTGCTCCAGCTGTGGAGAGGCCAGTGTTGACTGAGCCCTTCGAGTCGGTCAGCTAGTACAATGATCTACTATGTCTCTCGCCATTCCCGGCCAAACAAAATATCTTGCAATCATGGCATTCACCTTCTCCACCCCCAAGTGCCCATTTCTCTCGTGCCCTAACTCCAACACTCTGGCTCGGTAACTTCTAGGCAACACCAATACATCTCTGAATTGCTCCCAGGTGACATACATACACCTCACTAACATATTCTTCTTCCACTTAAATCCCCTCTCATTTCTTTTACCCAGCTCTCGCCAATCTTTCAAACTCTCATCTTTCAACAACTCATTCCTGAACTCCACCCCGTCTGACCCCTCCTTCACAGGGCCAATCTCACTGGCTAACTCATATAACCTAGCCTCCTCGCCACTCAACTGTAATAACTCCTCAAGGGGGTTGGAACTACCCTCCCCTAACTCATCCGACTCGCTCACACTTTCAATAGCGCTTGACACTACACTTGCTTTCGCCTGGGGCTCGACTGGTTTCGGCATGGCCTCCACCTCATCTACCCCATGTCCCTCCCCAACCTTACTCACATCTTCAGGCATAATTAAGGGTTCGGGCTGGCTACTCGCTCCCTGCACCGTACACTACCACTCCCACTCTCAGGTGTGACCACACTCCACAAGTCGTTCACACTTACATTCTCCTCACTCTTATCTAACTCCTCCTCCTTCCTGACCATACTCCTAGTCAGAACATTCATGTTCACATTCTCACCGGACACATAGTCCTGAATAGCATACTTATAGGCTTCAGACTCCTCCCCGTTTGTCAACGAGAAAGGAATAATACACGACACTCCCGGCGTCTCACTCTCGTCTATGATTGCCCTAACCGCTTTCCTATAACCTCCAATTATAAACTCGCTCATGAAGCTCTTACAGCTCTTCTCACTCCCACCATAACCTTTTACTAACACATCTCTGCATAGCACAACTTGCTCTGGCACTAATGCCTTAGGTACAGACCCCAACTCTGCCCCAAAATCGATCAAAACCTCAGTCTTAGTTCCATTGACTAACCCCATAGCCACATTTCCCGATTTTCCTGACTTGCTCTCGTTTATCAGAACCGACATCTTCCTCGGTACTCCCTCTTTCTTTACAGAAACCACACCCTTCTTGACTGTACACTCTGGACTCCTATAGCCTATCTTCCCACAATTATAGCAGGTAACAACCCTGGGCGCATAACCACTCCCACCGGGTCTCGCACTACTCTTCTTACATTCACTAGCCCTATGGCCCTTCTCGCCACAGTTAAAGCATGTGACGTAGCTAGCGACTCCTCCACTACTCTCTCTCTCTCCACTACTATTACTCCTTTCACCACTCACACTCCCAAAATCGCGCCCATAACCACTCTTAAATCCTCTATTGCTTTCAACAAAACTACTACCTAACGGTTTGAAATAATTTCCTTTCTGCCTCCCTGCCATCCAGTCTTCTAGAGCTTCCCTGTAATCTCCCCAATTCTTAACAACCCTATTCTCTAGGAACATCTTCCCACTCTGGGGGAGTACTCTTCTGGTCAACGCCATAGCAATGGCCAGAACTCCCTCCTCTAAGTTCTTGCACCCCTGACAAGTACCCTTTACAGTTCTTTGCATCCACTCGACAATACCACTCGCACTCATTCCCTTAAACGTCTCGTGGCATCGAATAGCTGATTGCCATAAGTGATGGCAGTTTCACCCGCCGCCTTCAACAACACTCCCTTCACCTCCGCATACACTGACCCATCATCCCTTAACTGAGCCACCCTCACGCACAGTCGTTCAGGTAGCCTAGGATATAGCCTCTCCGCCCAAAACTTGTCCTCAAGCTCACCCTCTCTCATTATTCTTTCAAATTTCTCTAAGTAAGCTCCCAGCTCACTCCCATCCTTATACACACCTAACCCCTTCAACTTCTCCTGCAATAATTCCTTCTTCTCCCTAGCCTTATCTTCCTCCTCTCTTCTAGTCTTCCTCCTATCTTCCTCATCCCTTCTCCATTGAAGTTCATCTCTCCTCCTTCTATCATCTTCATCCCTACACCTAGCATACTCCTCCTTCGTTTCTGCCTATTTTCTTCCTCCCGTCTCAACCTCTCCTCCCATCTCAACCTCTCCTCCAAAGCTCTTAAATCCGCATCCCTTTCCTTCTGTCTCTTAGCTTCATCCTCTTCCCTTTTCTTCTCTCTTGCAGCTTCCTCCTCCCTTTTCCTGTCCTCACTATCCTGCCTCCTCTTCTCGTCTCGCTCTCGCCACTTCTCATCTCTGTCTATCATCATCTTCATGAGACTAGCCAAATCAACTTCCTCAGACCTTCTAGCCATCTTCTTCCGCCCAGCTACCACCTTCCTCTGATCTACCGCCACCTCTTCCTCTACTTCTCCCACCTCACCTTCCTCTTCCAAGAGCACCTGTTCCGTGTACGACACGTCAGCGGGGCGCATAGGGTAGGGGGACCTCCCAGAGGCAGTCGGCCTATGTGAGGGACGGTAGGGCTGATCGCCAGTCCCAACAGCTGGCAACCTTCTTGTGGCCGCCTTCTTCCTCTCTTCCACTTGTCCGGGCTCTGGCATGAGCCGGTGACCCAGACGTCCGTCAAAGTCCTACAGACAACAGCACACAAAGAATATAAAAATAAATGACACAACTGGAGGGCTATTACAATAGATAAATTACAAAAATAGCACAAGACCTCAATTTCACACTTCAGAAAAAAAATGACACCACACTCAGTTCAAACTGTTCCGACAAGATATGGGGGTCCTTGTCTTGAGTTAATCCGTCGACCGAATGATCCTCTGCCGTGGCAAGGTCAAGTTGCTGGCCTCCTCTGCTGTAGCAAGAAGCGCCGGTTGTCCGCAGACGGTTGGGGTTTGGAATACCTTCCTCAGGTAGGTGGGGATATCTCCCTTGGCTCAGGACGTCTCCTGATATGATTCGGAATGTCTTCCTTGCTGGTTCTGATCTTAGGCAAATGTCTTTGCCGTGAGTTCTGGAACTGGGGGGAATGTCTTCGCCCACAAATCCCACCGCTGCCACCAAAATGTGGGGGGCTCGCCCTGGGCTCCTAAGAGCTTTCGTGACAAGCTCGCGCACTCCAGTGATCCGCTTATAGTTCGCTGCCACCAGGCCTGCCGCCGAAGCAATCTCTCTTAAGCTAACTTAAGTTTGATATAGAACAGACTGAAGTACAAGAATGATTGTGGGCGGTTTTATATGAAATGTATGACTCCACCCACGGGAAATGAACACGTACACGAAACGTTCTCATGAATACACAACACGTGACACTCAAAGACAATATGACCATAAAAGGAAACAAATACGACTGCTCACAAACAACTCTACAGAACATGTGCACAACACATCCATCCACAAGATTGAATACATAAAATAATATCAATGTCCACACATATATCTCTTTCTTTATTTTTCTCTATCTTCTCCTTTCTCTGCTTCTCTGTCTTCTCCTTCCTGAATGTGGGCTTCCTTGCTTTGGGAGCCCACACCTTGTCTGTATTGAACTAATGTATTATGGACCCTTTTCCGTATTGAACTAATATATTGTGGACCATTTCCATATTGAACTAATTATATTGTGGACCATTTCCATATTGAACTAATTATATTGTGGACCATTTCCATATTGAACTAATATATTGTGGACCCTTTTCCATTTTGAACTTATATATTGTGGACCTTTTTTGTACTGAACTAATGTATTGTGGACCCTTTTCTGTATTGAACTGATGTATTGTGGACCCTTTTCTATATTGAATGGATATATTGTGGACCCTTTTCCATATTGAACTTATATATTGTGGACCCTTTTTCCATATTGAACTAATGTATTGTGGACCCTTTTCCGTATTGAACAGATATATTGTGGACCCTTTTCCATATTGAACTAATATATTGTGGACACTTTTCCATATTGAACTAATATAATATTGTGGACACTTTTCCGTACTGAACTAATGTATTGTGGACCCTTTTCCATATTGAACTTATATATTGTGGACCTTTTTCCATATTGAACTAATGTATTGTGGACACTTTTCTGTATTGAAGTAATTTATTGTGGACCCTTCTCAATATTGAACTAGTATATTGTGGACACTTCCATATTGAACTAATATATTGTGGACACTTTTCCGTACTGAACTAATGTATTGTGGACCCTTTTTCCATATTGAACTTATATATTGTGGACCTTTTTCCATATTGAACTAATGTATTGTGGGCACTTTTCTGTATTGAAGTAATGTATTATGGACCCTTCTCAATATTGAACTAATATATTGTGGACCCTTTTCCATATTTGACTTATAAATTGTGGACCTTTTTCCATATTGAACTAATGTATTGTGGACACTTCCATATTGAAGTAATATATTGTGGACCCTTTTCCATATTGAACTAATATATTGTGGACCCTTTTCCATATTGAACTAATAAATTGTGAACACTTTCCGTATTGACTAATGTATTATGGACACTTTTTCGTATTGAAGTTATACCGTTTCTGTATTGAACTAATATATTGTGGACCTCTATCCATATTGAAGTAATATATTGTGGACCCTTTTCCATATTAAACTTATATATTGTGGACCTTTTTCCATATCGAACTAATATATTGAAAAGTTTTAAAGTACTTATAAGCACAAGCACTAAGTGCAATCCATGCCTTGTGTGTGTGTGTGTGTGTTGTGTTTATTGGAATTAAACATACATATCACGTGACATTGCATAGGCACATAGGTTCATGTGAATGGGTGGAGTTTGAATTAGGGCTACATGTATGGGTGGAGTATGGGACACTGTAGTCTGTCCAGATGAATGATGCATAGGAAGTGTTATACTACAAATAGAGGTTGTATAGAAAATGTGACTTGCACATTGGATAGGTTTTGGTTAAAAAAAAAAAAGGGCAGAAGTGCTTTTCTATATTGCAAGAATCTGCAATAGAAATATCCTCAGTTTTCTAGTGCATCCAAGTTAGACTTTTGCTTAATCCTCATGAGTTAATTTGAGTTGATTATGAGATACCTTAATTGCATCCATGAGTGCAGTCGTCATTTACTGCATTTATGGTCACACCAACTCAACTTCAACAGACTATAGTGTGGATGTGTGAGAGTAATGTATGAGGGTGAAGTGAGAGACAGGTGTGTAGATAAAGTGTAAGACATGTGTAGGTGGAGTAAGAAACATGTGCGTTGGATTGTGGGGCATGTGTGGGTGGAGTGTGAGCTGTGTGTGTAAGGTGGAGTGTGAGATACTAGTGTGGGTGGAGTATAAGGAGTGAGGGTGTGGTAGATTGTCAGTGGGTTGAATGTATTCTACCCTGTGGGGCCTTCCCACCTTTTTAAGTATCTCAAGCTTTTGTTTATCGCCTGCTTCATAAGTACTAGTAAAGGGTCCTCAAAGGTGTTAGTGCAGCTACATTATGGGTGTACAATTGAACAACCGGTAAGGGGTCATTATAAGATATAGTGTATTGATTGTTGAGGAGATTGTGTATTGCTGATTGGTAAGGCATCATCCACAATGGCAATACTTAAATAGTGCAGCAGTGTATTGATTGTTGATAAGGAGTAAATATTGTGTATTGCTGATTGGTAAGGAGTCATTAACAATGCCAATACTTAATGTGACCGGTTTTTGGAAAATTAGCCTAAACGCGGCAAAATTAACCTTTTTTTTTTAAATGATGGAAATAGATAAATAACTGTTAGCTCTAGCGTATGATGCAGCTGTAAGCTCTGGCAAGTTCTAGAACTCCTGCTACGAGACTAGGAACACTTGCAAATTAAGCCTTGTGTACGGGGTGTTACCAAGAAATATTTTGATGGGCTGTTCATTTGCCAGGGAATCATTTGGGAGGAGGATGCTCGTCTCCCGTTGAAGCTATTTTACCCCCTTAAAATATTCTTAAAATTTCATAAGCAAAAAGCAAAGTTAAAAGGTGAACAATTAGGGTGAAGGCAAAGCTTAGATCATCTCTAATTATTTGTCTTGGCAATTGAAGCCCATCTCCTTTCTCATCTTAGTTTTACAGATATGAACGTTGTGACCCTCTTGGGATGCACAAACTCAACCTTACCCCCTCTCAAGTTGATTCCTAAATTAACCCCCTGTTCACCACGGGAAAAGTAGCTGTATCTAACTAGTGCACTTATTTGTCTACATAATCCGCGTACTCATGGCATTCTTACCATACAACTCTAGCATAGTTTCTTGAAGGGGCTTAAACGAAGCCCAGTTAACTCGTAGCCAGCCGCCAACAGCTGGATTTGATTATAGTGTCGTGTGGAGACACGCGGTAATAGTATACAGAATATAAGATATTCTTTTATGCGGCGCTTTCTCAAAATCAGCAATAATAAATTGAGCAGCAATATTGAATTGTTGAAGTGTGTAGGGCGAAGACGGCTTGTGCTACAACTTCCAGATTTGAAGGATGGCATCCCAAATTCCTGTGCAACCTACTGGTAGGAAGAAATGAAAAACTTTAAATGCCGTGTTTAGGCCGATTTTCCCATATATAATGCAGCAGTGTATTGATGATGGGTAAGGAGTCATCAACAATGCCTATACTTAAATAGTGCAGCAGTGTATTGATGATGGGTAAGGAGTCATCAACTTTGTCAATACTTATATAGTGCAGCAGTGTGTTGCTGATGGGTAAGGAGTCATCAGCCAATACTTAGATTCCTATGGACAGTCACATTTAGTGGCTGTTCAATTGAACATATAATTTACCAGTTATAGCAATACACTGCACTATCTATACTAGCAGTCATATCGTAACCAATTGTATCACAATATACATCTGAATTATATTGGACGCAATGCAAAGGGCAAAAATTGTTACCTATTTAATGGTAAAATGTTAAGTCCTTAAAAAAAAAAAGATTAAAGTGAAAGAGTACCTGTGAAACTTGTGAAAAACTTGCTCATCCCAAAGCAATGTGTATGATGTATTACTGAAGTATTACAGCAATATACTGCTACACACTACATATTTAGGCATTTGATTGTACAGCCATATGCATGCTGTACTACCTATGTATTGGCATTTTGACGACCTGTTACATTTTATAGGAATGCACTGAATGCATCGTCTCCATGTATTTGCACTTTAATACTATTTGTGACTGTCTACGTGAAAACTGGGCATAAAATGAAAAATTTTGATACTTTTTTAAGAAACAAAATGGCACATAAGAAAGGGAGAAAAGGGAATACAAGAAATTGAAGCTAAGAAGGAAACCAGGACGAAAATATGATATTTTAGCTGTATAGCTCTCCTATAGAGGTGGTATTTTCTGCGAATTCATGTTTTATCTATTGGGGGGGGAGGTTTGGAGTACAATAAAGCTTATGGGTGAAGTATTAAACTTGTGTTCAAGTAGAGAGTATGGCAGATGTCTTGTAGTCTTGTGAATATGTACACGACGGTAGGTTGAGGTTCCTTTGTGTTTCATAATGTCGCAGAGGCTTTCATTGGTGATCCACATCAGTTGGTACTTGAACCATGTTCATTGCTAGACTTGTGATCTGTGCCGATATGGGATAGGGTTTTTAAAGCATATGAGATAAATTAACCACCTTTATTCCTGACATGTAATGTGGTACAGTTAAGTAGGTCACTCACCAGTACTATCTCATCCACAAATGGTGAGCTTGAGCATGGGACCATCAGAATCTATGAATATTTAGATATAGTAGCATATGATGTTGAAGTATAATTAGAGTGTGACGTACTTGAGCATGTATCTCATGTAGCTCAATACAAATGTCTCATGTACACCTCTCACACTTCACCTATATGTAGTGGGGAGAGAAAGACATGTAGCACATTTTCTACATAAATTAATGTCTTTAACTGTTTGATTATCACTTAATGTTCTAGCAATATTTACTTACAGTATATTTTGAAGTATGTAAATTGAATTCAATAATAATTATTGCCACTTTATCATTATGCTGCAGGGTATGCTTTTGAATGTTTCTAGCAGTAATGGAGGTTGGCTACAATGATCAAGAATGATGATGAGTACAAGACTTTTGACATTATTTGTTTTGATATCAAACTATCATCCAAATTTTTGTGTACCTTCTTTTCCTTTGATGTAATATATTTTTTATTACTAACCAGAATTTGAGTATTGGTGCGCGGCGTAGTCTGGTACAGTATGGTATAGTATGCTGATTGTACAGTGTAGTAAAACCTAGTAAAACACAAGTACACCAATGCTGCTATGTATGTTTTACTATTGAGTGAGCTAGAGTTTACTAGTGGTGGACAGGTATGGTAAAACATGAGTGGAACTTGAAGTGTACTGGATGTTTTACCTCATGGTGTACTGGAATACTTATAGTTTACCTCATGTTTTACTGGACAGTGTACATGTAGTAAAACATGTGTAAAACATTTGTGCACAACTGGTCCGGTTTTAGAGTTTACTGCATGTTCTACTAGGATTTACTGTCCAGTACAACACAGGTAAAACTGAAGTGAATCATTAGTTTACAAATGTTTTACTGATGAGTAAAACGTGGTTGGCAAAGCAGTGTCAATTGTTGGAATCTCACACACTGACTCTCATATTTCAAGAAGTAACTAATTAGCTGAATTTTTACACAACATCCTATGGAGTCTATAATAAGCTGCAGCACTTCATTTTCATTATTTGATACTTTGCGTTCAAAATAAAGGGTGGCATGATTTATTATTCTAATAAATAATGTCTTTTGTCAAGTCTTTCAGTCACACAAATTGCAATAGTTTGTTGCATCGCATGATGATCTTTTAAACATTTTCTAACTGCTTGATGATCTCTAAAACCTCATTTAACTGACTATTCATCTCTTATTGTTTTTTAACAAACATTTTTCAGTGTCTATATATTTTACAATCCTTCATGACACTCTCATAAGAAATATTTTTTGCCTTTTGAACAAACAATTGCCCACAGTCATGTATTTGTGACAGCCTCTGCATTTGACTACAAACATTATATACTCTTATGATTATAACATATCACAAAGAGAATTTTTTAGTAACAAGTATGTGGCAGATTCTATTGACATAACATTGTATCTGGTAAAACTACACACTGTAAATAATATTTGATGTAGTGAACTTGGTATTTTTACTCCAGTCAATTGCTTCATTTTTTTCTGATCTTATCACTCTACGTGTATAAATTTAGTAGGCTACATTATTTTTTTTTTTTAACGAGAATACCTAGTGGGAATGTAAGGGATAGAGGAAATAAAAAAATAATCACGAATATTTTATGTATAAATGTGCAGATAATTAGTTGGCCAACATAACAAGTTCCAAAATATTTAGAGGTAAGGATGAGTGCATACAAATTATTATAAGCATTATTAACAGGATTTGAATTGAATATGGACTTAATCATTAAAAATAAAAGAGTAAAATATAAAAGCTACTGATATGAGATGAAATGTTTCAAAAATTGTAGCTCGAGTTTAATAAGAAATACATATAAGGTATCTTCAGATGAAGTGATTGGTGGTCGTGAGCAATGCTACATTAGAAAATTAAATACAATGCTGTGTAAGTGAGTACAACGTATGTGAAGGAACCCCCTAAGGAGTTTAACAATCAAATATTGGTGTCCTGCCCCCAAATTTAGAGTAAATGTTATTCATGTATATGTGTAGAGTTTTTTACAGTTATTACTAGTTATCCATTCTCCTAACACAGCCTGGGGCCAAATCTAAAAAATTGCATATAGTCATGTTATCTACTTATTGAAGATAATAATAATAAAGGATTTGCATTCTTCATCTAATTATTTGTTCATTGCCTCCCTGCAATAACTGTTGTCACTAAAAAAAAAAACAATGACAGTTTAATTTAAAATAAAAAAACATATAATTGATCCTCTCTACGTTCCATATACATAGTTCTTAATTAAGTTGTTTGACATGTTTAGGCCTGCATGCATAGATTGTTAGACCCATGAGGGCTCACATGAGCCCTCTTTATGAGATATGATGTGTTCTTAGTTAATAGTGTCACATCTGAAATCAGAAGTCATTAGTAGTGTAAAACTCTCCATCAGTTACTGAATCACACAATGCTTTTACAACACTCAGTAGTGACTATTCTGTTGAGTTCAAGATCATTAAGAGTTATCTACTTCATCTTAATTTTTTGTTTATCAATATTTAGCATACGTGTCGTGTATGCTTCAATGGAAAGTTGCATTCGCCTCATGTACGTATTTGCACCATAAGCTAAATCTCAGCTGCAACTACAGCAGGTTTCTGGAGTATGGATTTAGGCACTGATTTGGAAATGCATTTAGAAGGTAAAAACAGGTTAAATTCTAGGCAATATTTTAAATTTAGCTTCTGGGATAATTTTTATTTTCGAGCAGCTCTAAATCTTGGTGTTTTTTTTACACTTATGTTATTTGTTGTTGTCATAGAAATCACTATATAGCTGGTCCACATAAACTTGTAATCTAAACCATTAATAGTAGAATTAATACAAAATTAAAATCAAAATTATTTTTTATTAGCTACAATATTTACTTCAAATCAATTCAGCTATATGTGTCTTATTTCTGGTGAAAATCAATGTTCTTGCTATCCATAATTGTTTGAGGGTTAAGATTGATAGACTCAATCAATATTAGAGAATCAAGGATGTCCCACGGAACTTCCACTATCTCTTCAATTTCCTGCACTGCCATCCTGACTATATTATAAAGAGACTTTTCATCAATGCTTGCTGCAGCCTCCACAATTGAAGGCCTATGTTCTTCAGGAGTAGTGCGGAATCGATGATGTAATATGTATGACTTCATTCCATAGGGAATCAGGTGAGAAGCTACCCATACCAGTCCTGTGAAAGAAATTCTCATGTTGTTCCACACTGTAGAGTCGTAAGAAAGGGCATTAGCAGTAAAATGCATCCAATTTTTTTATAAAGACCTTATATCAGGATCTAGCAGTTATGAGCTAGCAGGATCTAGCACTAGTAAGTTAGCAGGATCTAGCAGTGGTGAGTTGGCATGATCTAGCAGTGGTGAGTTAGCATGATCTAGCAGTGGTGAGTTAGCAGGATCTAGCAGTGGTGAGTTAGCATGATCTAGCAGTGGTGAGTTAGCAGGATCTAGCAGTGGTGAGCTAGCAGGATCTAGCAGTGGTGAGCTAGCAGGATCTAGCAGTGGTGAGCTAGCAGGATCTAGCAGTGGTGAGCTAGCTGGATCTAGCAGTGGTGAGCTAGCAGGATCTAGCAGTGGTGAGCTAGCAGGATCTAGCAGTGGTGAGCTAGCAGGATCTAGCTGTGGTGAGCTATCAGTTGTGAGCTAGCAGGATCTAGCAGTGGTGATCTAGCAGGATCTAGCAGTGGTGAGCTAGCAGGATCTAGCAGTGGTGAGCTAGCAGGATCTAGCTGTGGTGAGCTATCAGTGGTGAGCTAGCAGGATCTAGCAGTGGTGATCTAGCAGGATCTAGCAGTGGTGAGCTAGCAGGATCTAGCAGTGGCATGAGCTAGAAGGATCTAGCAGTGGTGAACTAGCAGGATCCAGCAGTGAGCTAGCAGAATCTAGCAGTGGTGAGCTAGTAGGATCTAGCAGTGGTGAGCTAGCAGGATCTAGCAGTGGTGAGCTAGAAGGATCTAGCAGTGGTGAACAAGCAGGATCCAGCAGTGAGCTAGCAGAATCTAGCAGTGGTGAGCTAGGAGGATCTAAAAGTGGTGAATTAACAGGATCCAGCAGTAAGTTAGCAGGATCTAGCAGTGATGAATTGGGGTCTAGTAGTGGTGAGTTGCATGATCTAGCAGTGGTGAGTTAGCAGGATCTGGCAGTGGTGAAATATCAGGAATTAGCATTGGTGCACTAGTAGAATTTAATAATGATACTTGTGGTGTGATCCCAGCTTGGCGGATAGGCTCAGGTATTTAGGCTCAGTACACCAACTTGTGACAGGAGAGACCGCTCTATTAGGTCGCTGCCACCAGATTATGTCCTCAGTCTAACAGGGTTTTAAGCTGTTAGTCAGGCTCAGGTGAATTACCTCCCAGGATCTAACAAGATGGAACAGTAGTTGCAGAAGGTAAGTCTATAAGTTTGAGCAATAAGGACAGACTGAATTAGAAATCAAAATCAGGCAAGTTATATGGTAACAGGTAAGGCTACGATGTATGCAAGAATGAAAATTGTATAGATCACATTACATGGTAATTAGTGAGTTCATTAGTTCGAATAGAATGAAAAGAATAGAGAGTTGGACAGTAATGACTGAGTTCTCAACTTGTAGCTCTTTCTTTGTGTGAGTGCATTATGTGGTGTGGGTTGTCACACCACCACAATGCTTATTCAATCAGCTTGTTTCTTGATTATTGATAATTCACTAATTATTAAATATTCTTCTACAAAAATTAATACAAATAATTTTGACAATAATATCATTGGCTATTGTACTGGGTGACATCATAGTCTGAAAATGTTAATAACAATACAAAATAATATTAATATATAAAAGCAATCATAGCTATATAAAGTATCATATTGGCTATAAGTGATAATAAAAATAAAAGTATCAAGTGCAGTACTTAGTTCGTAATGCAGATGCAATGTTAGGATAACCCACCATTGGACTCTCTAAAGCATCAGCTAGATTACTCCAGTTTCTGTTTTTTCCATTCGTTAACCACTCATTCAACATGTCGAGGAAACTTGGCTCAGCTTTATAGTGATGATTAATTTCAATAGAGTTGAGTGTAGTTATTGCCAGACCGAGTTTGAGGCCGAAGCTCTTCCATTGCACTCTGGTTTCATAGAGCTCTTCATAGACTGTGCCAAGGTCTTCTGCAACCAATGCTAAAAATACAACATGAACAGGTCAAAACAGAGTATTGAGTATTTTATATCCTTACACACTACTACTAATTGGAGGAATGCAATAATAAAGACAACATAAATAGGTCATAGTATATTGAATATTTAAAATCGCCTTACACACCGCTATTAAAAGAACATCCATATAAAGGTCACAGAATTGATAAACAAGTCAGTATGACTAAGTCTTGACTCAAGTATCTCGGAAGATATGACCAAATATAATCCTTATTGGAGTCACTCCTCATAGCTATTATTTCAAAAAATTTACCAAAATTTTTCATATTTCCACAAATTATTATTCACTTTTTCATTGAAGTAGTTATGTCAGTCAGCTTTTTCTCACCTGCTTCTATTGTTACGGAGTCATGCATCCTCATGATCCTTTGCCTCTATCAAACCCATTTACTTAGCTACAACCTCACTTATACCCATTATAGTTAGCTACTACCTCGCTTGTACCAATTACGGTTAAATACAGTAGATGAAGACTCTATCCCAACTCAGTTCAGAGACCCAATATAAACTTTTAGGAAACAAATAATTATTTTAAGCTTTTTGTTAAAGGTAAGCATTGGTAATGTTTAATCTCTTTCCTGCACTCCTAAGACTTGCTGCAGCACAAGAAGATGCTGTCTGCTTGTTGTTCTCCTCATTTGCCTTAGAAAAGATTTTGAAATTCTATCCAACTTGTAGGTGGTTTTAGTAAACATCACAGTAAAAAAAAATTGCAGGCAAACAGGCTGAAAACTATGAGCAATTTGATATTGAATGTATTGAGTGTGGCTACCTTGTTATGCAGTTTGCTGTGATGTATCTTGAGATCAGTGAGTACATTAAAAATATTACAATGGTGCTATACATTCTGCAGCAGGCAGCAAATTGTAGTACACTACTCAGAATTTCTCCAGCCATTAAAATAAAGTTCCAGTTAAGCAAATCAGTTCTATCATTTGTGTGCTATTGCAATACATCACTTAGAACAAAATAAGCTGCCTCAAACCAGTTTTCATTGACCACAAGCGCAATGTGCTGGTGTGCATTAGTATAAGGTATTTCATGCATGTAATATAATCATAATACGGTATAATTTTGAAATAGTCAATATAAATTCTGGAGTACTGAACAAGTTAATGATTTGAATCATATTTATAACAATGTATTTATTTCCTTTTTCCCATAAAGGGGCAAACAAGAGATGAGAAAATTTAAGGAGGAGAGGGGGAAGACAAAAGCATCATTATTTTGTCCATCTGAAATAAAATCTTACCAATATAATGGTGTCTCAGTACATGAAACTTATTCTAATAACCTTAAAGTTAAAGCTATAATTGTACTAAAAAGTTGCTACAGACTTATCTTTTTGAAGCGGTATAATTATTATTATATAATATTTGTAAATTTAGAATTATTTGATAAATCATCTAGGCTTGCTGAAAGCACTGCAATTGTGGCACATAACTGTTAATAGACAACTCTCCTCATACCTGTTTTGCTAACAATGTCTCCGTTAGATTCCATTTTAACTGCATTTCCTGGACCTTAGAGATGAATACGGGGGGGATGAGTTATTAATGTGGTAAGCCAGGAATAGCGGGTAGTTACTAAAAGACTGAAGGAGACTTGGAAAATACTAAGATATCAACACAATTGAAAAAAGAACAAGTAGTAGAGAACTAAGTAAAAAATGGGAGAAAACAGAAGACATGAAATAAAAATATATAAAAGAGTCATATACACCTGGATACATAAGAGACAAAACAAAACAGCAACTTGTTCAATAATTTAAAGTCAGCGACACCTTCAGGAATTATAATTTTGGTTTATAAAGTAATTGAGCTTTTTTTGACTGAATAAACTTGGCAATTATATAACAGTAGTGAATTTCTGTATTTAAACAAACTAGAGGTCACTAAAATGACTGTTTACAACAAGCTGTGTCAAACTGTGGGAATACTATTTTTTGGTAAATTGTTTTGGTGGTGGAAAAAACAATAACATTTATAGGAAATAATTAAATATCTTAAATCTGACTCTGGAGATAAAAAAATCTATTGTTCCAATAAGAATGCTCAACAAACTAGTCTCAAAGAAATATCCAAAATAATTTAATTTCTTTTATAGTCCCTCAATCAGTATCTGAGAATAGGCCACTGAAGCAGGAAAAAACAAACAAAAAGAAAAAGAAAACCAAAAGCACAAACAATTTGTAATGGGCATATTTCTGATTCACTGCAGTGAGTTGGCACAATCATAATGCACTAAAGGAAAACAACCAATAAATAAATTGAAGCAACCAGAACTTTATGTGATTGGTAGTACTGTATGTTGAGTTGAGTATTTATAAAGACTTGTAGCAACCAATATCACTCAACACCATTGAGGTAGAATGTGTGATGCTTGTAAGTCACGAGTTCTTGTCATATAATTAAACTTTCAACCCTAAAATGATGACATATTTCATCATGTAGCTTTTGTAAATGTTCATAACTTGCACGGTTTTATTATTTTCTGTGTTAACCTAACATTGAATGTCAACTTATTTACATTGAGCAACTCAAACTTTGCTATAGAGTATACAAAAGGAATGTCTTTGTGCACGATCTTATCAAGTCTACTACTCTGTTTGCTTACCAGAAACACCAGGATGCTTAGCTTTTGGTTCAGAGTCTTTATATTCAGGAAGTGTCTTTTCATCTAATACAGTATCAAATATTTCAAGAAAATGGTGAATTAAAAATAAGGTCAATGAATACTGTACATTACAGTAGTTTACACACATACTACCATTTCCTTCACACAAACTGCAGCTGATCAAGAAAAAGTCAACAAAAATACATGTATTCTGTAGTTTTCCTAGAGTCTACAGCCAAAACATGACCGTTAAAATAAATTATGGAAAAGGTGGAAAAAATAATCATAGTGCATGCAGAAACTGTGAGGAGCCTTACACCTTAATGTATGAACAATAGAGTAGCCCTGAGAAAACTTGAGGGATTGAAAGAACTAAGGAATTAACACTAATGTTATGGTCTTTTCCTGCTAGTTTTTATGTCACACATACAAACCAGCTCAGTTATTTAACCCTGGCTGAACACAGTTCTGTTGGAGATTTTAAGTCTGAGTATAAGAGTTGCTATTGAGACAGAGGTTACTATTTGACATAAGAAGCTCGATATCATTAAAATCAGCTTTTTATAAAACTGACCATGATAATATCTATATTTATATATTTTTTATTAAAACAAGCTTTTTTGATAGTACCCGGTAAAAACTTGAAAACATGCAGGTTGACGTCATTGCATTGCAATGTCATGAATACCATAATGTTGAGTTGCAGCGGTTCCCACATGAGTTTAGTAATGGTAGGTGAATGTTTAACTGTCCGAGCAGTAGAAGTAGGTATTGAAATTTACTGATGTTTAGAGATAGGATATAATACTCAATATGCATTCAATGAAGATAAAATAAAACTAAACCAGTACGGGTAACAAAACTAAAATGAGTGCAATTTCTGTACCAAAATAATACTACTTTAAAGCAAATATAGGCATGCTCTGTTTGAGAAACTCTCTAGTTTAAAAAAAATAAATTCAGTACACTGCATAAGTTTTATGCTAAACTAGCTAACTACTTCAAATAGCTACATGGCACAAAAGATAGATTCAATTTAATTTTCATGTGTAAATTTTAAAATCTAAATATTGGTGACTTTGTGAGTTGTCCAAAGTTGAGAATACACCCAATGTTGTTGAAGGTTACTGAGTAGAAACAAATTGATCATAGAACTATAGACACACAAAGCGAAAAATGGGTTTGGCTGCATCTGGACTAATATTCTGATCACAGCTAGCTAGTTAACTGCACTATCCACTTATGTCCATAACTAAGATATTAAAGAGATATACAAAGGGTCACTGCAAGTACACGTTTCCATTACTTAAAAAAAAAATTATACCATTAGCATTACGGCTGTAATTTTGGAATATATTTAGAAAGTTTATGCAAAATATATGAATGATAATTTGGAGGGCCTGAAGCCAAATGTAGAATTAGAAAACACTTTGAAAAAAGTACAAGATTTTCAATGATGAATAGGACTGAATGAAATTTGAATTGATTTTTTTCAAAATTTTTATTCAAGGAACTTTCCTGTAGATATTTTTCTCAGAGATTTTTTCCCTATAATATGAACTTGCCAAATTTCAAATATTACCTTTTAAAAGTGTTAGTAATTTGGTACTTATGCATTAAGCAGACCCATAAAGATATTCTAAAATTAATTTCAAAAATTAAATATTTCATAGAAGAAAAATTTTCTCTCTCAAAAACTTCATAATTAATCTAAAGTATTATTTAAAAATATTACTTGTAGTAATAGTCAAGTCTATTCAAGTTCTTACAAACATTTTTTAAGTTTTTAAGAAATATTAATAAGTCAAAGATTAATGATAATTATTATTAAAATGAACCGATCTTCTTTGGTATGTTTTTATTGCTCTAAGGGTATATCAAAATGAACCAGTTTAATGCTAAATTATTAAAGTTATACTTAAAAATTACAATTCCTCATTTTTGGAAGCCTATGCATTGATGCACCGTATACGCAAACAGACGTGGCAATAAAATGGACAAATGGAATTGTTTTGGAAAAAACATTTTTTTTTAACAATTTTGATAATCATAAAGTACCATGACTGCATGTAACCTGTAAGATAACAGTATAAAATGCTAATAAATTGCTTCCTGATGTAGATATAAATGCTTCCTATTTAGATCCCAGGAGAATTTTGGTAACCTTGTCTCATCTGAAAATGATTAACGTGATACTGTCTGCATTGTATTGGAGGATGTCACTACTAAATACTGAGTTGCATTTACCTTGATTTGGTTGGGAGACTGCCCCTTTTAATTGCTCTATACAGAAATAACAAATATAATAACATTATTTGAAAATACTGAACTTTAATGCAGCTAATACTGTACATGGTAATATTGATTACTTTTAACCAAGAATTTAAGATTCATATAATAAAATATTTATTGAGCAAAGTGATTATATTATAGATACATTAGACAAATTTCTAAATAAACTATACATTTTAATTTAATATTTAGATGGCAAAGTAGTACATGTAGAACAGGCAATATTAAAGACTCTGTAAACAATAAAGACCCCTACTTTCTTATCTACCACTAAGTCGTGAAGCACACCAAAAAGCATCATGCATTACATGGTTTGACACACCAACTGGTTATGAACAGCTTCATCTGTACGTTGGCAACACACTACATGTTTCATTGCACGCATACTTTTCATCACTTCTTGAATACTGTACATCAGTGTGGATTAAAATTTTGAGAAGTCCTCTGACAGCATGTCAGAGGAACCAAGATATTGGTCTGTCATAAAACAATCTAGACTAACAAGATCACTCTACTATTATTTACCTGTAACATTAACAAAAAAAATGGATAAATATGGTTTTATGTTCCTATCCAGCCATCGCTGCCAGATAGGACAAACATGAAGGACTCTCTCCAAGAGAGGTTTCTAAGTCAACATTACAGTTTGCAATTAATTTTTATTTTTTGGAGCCCGAACATCAGGATACTCAATTTAATTCACAAATCAATTCTTCTGATTATTGTAAATGTAAATACAAAAAAAAAAAAAAAAAAGAAAAAAAGATTAATTGTTTTGAAAAGATATTTCTCACTGGTAGCTACATATACAGTAAAACCTCTAGTACCAACTTTCTCAAGAAGCAAATGGACATCTTATAAATAACTAAATTATGAACTACTGTACACATAATTTTGACCTGTGACCAATTATCCTTGACCCCACCTAGGCCACACCTACTGTAAAATTTGAGAGATTTTGGGTGAGTGGTGTAATACAATAGGTAGATATTATCGCCATCGTAGTGAAAAAAAGCCTGGATATTATGAATAATGCTGGCTGTTAACCTGAGAGTTTGAATTCCAAGTTTCTGATTCTTATTGACAAATACATACTACCATGAATAAAAATGTGAAACCTCTACTGAAGTAGCAAATTCTTGCTCCTCGTAAGTGATTTGCACAGGCATAGTTAGCAATGAAAGGATCTATTATTCATAAATGTTGTAAAGTTAGTCTGGCACAACAGCCCCTCCAAGAAAGAATGGGAGGGTCTGGCGACTCTAACGCAGGTGATTCATAAATATGGAATACAATTAAATTTTGCAAGTTTTCTTTATCGTCCTGTCATTAAGTCTTGTGAACTCATGTAAGTGTTAGTGGGGAGACTAGATGGTTATACTTGGCCGGCACCATGATGTATTTTTCCATGATTGCACGAACCTTGTGGTTGACAGTCATTGCTTGGATGAGCTCCACAAGTTGTAACATAAAGGAAATGACAAAAATAAAAGCACTAGCAAAGTCAGCTGTTGGTTGGCCAGGTATGGATTATTAAATAGAAGATCTGGTCAAGTCATGGATCTTTACCTATACATAATTTCCAGTCTGGCAAAGTCTTGTCCCACTATGTGGATACAGTTCATCAACTTCATCACAGCTACTTTCAACCACATCTTATTGATTTCCCACTCTCCACCAGACTACTGAGAGAACATGAGAACTTTATTATCTCAAAGATTTTTCTCAAAGAGTGTAAGGTGAGAACTAATTTAACCAACAATATTCATTCCATGAATTACACTAGATTTCCCCCCCCCCCCCCCCCCCCCCCCCCCCAGCTTCCTGCAAACATCGACAAGAGGGTGCTGTGGTGTAAAACAAATTGAGCAATGACCTTTCTTAAATTTATAATAGCAAAAGTAGAACAAAATCCTATTGAAACATCCTGTATGTAGGCCTGGGTGTTCAGTAAGTGTAACATTACAATGTCAGTCCCACATTAGCTTTAGGGTACTCTAGCCAAGCTTACTATACAACCCTATAACAAAGCAACTTACTATATTTCCCTTCAATTGTATCTGCTAGTGTTGTGAGCCCCAATGCCCTCAGGACCTTTAGTACCTCAGGAAATAGAGAAGCTTGGGCATTAACTTGAGCAGTGATATTATGCACAACTGCCCTTGCTCTCTCTCCTTGCTCCAACTTTGTATTAATGGCTGTATTGTATGCTTCACCAGATATCAGCTCTGCTTCAAAAAACTTTCCAGCATATCTAGAAACTTCCACTTCAAATCCTTCCACAAACACAGTAGTGTTGGTTCTCACAGCTCTGTACTCGGGAGAACCAGCCATCTTGGTTAAGTCTAGTTATTCTGAACAGTTACACCCTTAAACAAGTACTTCCTTTTTAGAAACCAGATTGAGCCTAGATAGCTTGACCTCATGACCTTTAATACCTCAAGATCACATCACAGCAGCTATGGGTGGGGGGGTAGGGGGGGGGGAAGATTTGTAGAGCTGTGGTGAAACCTTACAAGAATTAAAATGACAAGTTGTTAAAGAAATAAGAAATTTTAATTGATAAAATATGGTAGAGAAAATCCAATTTTTCACATTAATTGATTCTCTGAAAGACAAAAGCAGTATTCAAAAATTGACTGGGTCAAATATTTCCAATCATTCCTAATAGCTGCACATTGTGTTAAATAGAAATAAAATGATTTAAACAATGTATTCTGTAGTGAAATCCACTCCAGAAAATTTGTAATGGCAACTATATAGCTCTATTTATTACATACTTGAATAGTGTCACACTTCCTTAAATTGTACCAAAAAGTGTCGTTTCTCTCATTTCCTTTTAACATCTATAGTTATCAATGCAGGCTTTATCTTGGCCTTTAGTGTTATATACTCACTGCAAAACATGATTGGTGAACATAGTTGTTGCAAAGGCAGAGTGGAAACAGGATGAAGGTCAGTGTGAATACATACAAGTTTAATTAGGTCCATATATGGTTGTTGGTTGTGGTGTCCAGCTTGTTAGGCTTCCCAAAGCCAAGATTTATCAGATGCAATAATTAGAGCTATCAACACAAGTAATAGCATGGCCTAACAGATTGTTATGCCTTGGAACAAGCACAGGACCAAAACTTGAATTTCCTGTACTTTCAAAAGTGCAAGATTTGTAACTGAAATATTGCTCTGTATTTTCACTACTATAAATATCATGTTGCATTCAGAATTTTTACACATAAGGATGATACAGCCATCTGAATTCCCTCTGAAAGACTTGTGACTTGTCATACAGTTTTCTGGTAGTCCAGGAAATCTGATACAGCCAATCTGAATTCCCTCTGAAAGACATATGACCTGTCATACAGTTTTCTGGTAGTCCTGGAAGTCTGACATAGCCAGCTGAATTTCCCACTGAAAGACATGTGACGTGTAACTGAATTTCTCACTGAAGGAACCAGCTACTATCCTACTGAAGACTAAATAATTATGGATGTGAAATGGATATATTTGTTCTATACAGTTTTGATAAAAATAATTATTAAAGTTGAAAGCATAATAATGAATTAATCAGTAAGTAATAAAAGACTTTGTGGAGGACTGTGATTGAAGTTGTACTAGCACAGCCAGTGGACTACAAGGATCACAAAAAAATGTCATTAACATCAGCAATTAAAATGGAAAGTTGCTGGGAAGAATCAGGCTATAGAAAGCCTTTTACCGAAACCCATATGTACTCCTTAATCTATGGTTATGTGTATTTACCTGAAGTTCATCGGTTTGGTATAGGGTCGACACCAGCTTTGGGCACCTATGCTTATACCATAAGTGGTATAAATTTCGAACACCCTACCAATGACTGTGAGGTGCTCAAATAATTTTGCGCTCATAATTTTTGGCGGTGAAAGATTTGGCCAGTGCATGCAGTGTTGTTTCTGTGTCTTAAACGCAGAAACTGCTGAAATTCCGGGTGAGTGACAAAACAGAAGCAATCTTAGTTAGGGTGTAGTTGAGCAATTTTTCATCTGTACGTGCTACTACAGTACCTTTCAGATAACTGACTCTACTGTATATTAACCAACTGGTAATGTAGAATTTATTGGTAAATAGAATATATTTTTGAAGAGCAGAGCAGATTTTAATTCCTTTCTTCTTCTTTTTTTTTAATTTTTTTAATTTTTTCTTTTGCTTCATTAATATAAAGAAAAAAATGTGCTCTCGGGAACGAGTATTATACACTGGTGGATGGTTTTGCCCGTGTTGTTGTTGTTTTTGCTTGTTTTCTTTTGGTTTTCACTACTTAATCAGGTATCATTTGCTGTTGTTGTTTTGCAACTGCTTTCTGTAAGTGTTGTATTCATTATAATTAAAGTGCTATAAACTTAATATTATACTTCCAATTAATGTGGCACTTAATTAGATAACTTTTGCTGTTTTTGTACTGGGCTTTATTTTATTAACATTATTTCTAATTGAAATATAAGGGTTTCACTCTACAAATCTATTTTTACTGTTCTGTCAGGAATCAACTGCCTGAACACAAGAGAACATGAAAGTCTCTGCAACTAAGGTGTGGAGAATACTTCCAGTCCATATGGCGCTATAATTACAGTGAATACGGTATGTCGTGCCAACAATGTGTGTTTGACTAATTCTTAGTCCTCTGCCAGTATCTTCACTTACTGGGAATAGAGAGCATGAGTACTACACTTGAACCTCTATTATCCGGACAGTCTTGGACCAAGAGGTGTCCGTACTATGAAATGTCTGTAACTTAGAAACAAGCCTTTTTGATTGGGATCAATAGTAAACTGATGTCCCTTTACCACAAATATTGCATGTTGTCAATACACATTAATTGTGGCTGTGTGTGCGTCCGGTAGGCAGAGGTGTGTCCATAAGTTACTAACTTACAGAGGTGTCCATAACTTAGAAGAAGAACAGATAAGAGAGGTTGAGTGTATTATTAATGAGTGATGTGGGCAGATTTTTTTGTAATGATCAGAACCATCTTGATAGCTGTTTCTGAAGTTTGATGGGATGGAGAAATATTATAAACAGATAATTAGACTCACGGGGGTTGATTTTACTGCCATAAAATGTTAGTAAGCATCATTCCAGCTTCTTTTTTTTTCTTTCTTTTTTTATTTTAATAAATAGTGTGTTGAAGTAAGTGTGCAAGAAAAGTGTAGCCAACTGTACACTGCTAGAGGATGCTATACAGTATGATCTGAACAATGTATGATCTGATAGAGGATGCTATACAGTATGATCTGTTGTCTGGCCAAGTAGTGGATTGTTTGCTTATGCTTTAGTTAAAAAGTATACAATACAGAAGGTAAGTATCGTTTGGTTGCCACAATGCATACCAAATATATTTGATGTGCTTGTAATAGAACTTCACCATTGAACTGGGCATGCACTCCAATAGTGCAGTGTGGTGAGAGAGCTATTGCCAAGTCGAAAGTTTATGAAGAAACATACCCCCTCGCCACCACCCTGACTTCTCTACACACATACCTGACTTATTTACACACCCCACTTACATATATACCACTTGGATAATCGCACGCATACAAACACACACATACCACTATTGTGAAAATCTGTGTGTGTGTGTGTGTGTGTGCATTAAGGTATTATGATGAGAATATGTTTCATTTACCAAATTAAGCTGTCCTAAACCAGTAACATGTACATACTTTACCTTATGTAAGCCAGCACATAGGTTATAGTTGGTCATTTGTATGCCAAACTGCCTTTGCTTAGCTAGGTTGCTTCACTGTGCTTTATATTTTCAATGTCCATGTATACAGGTACATGTACCAATACCTATCAATGTCCATGTATACAGGTACATGTACCAATACCTATCAATGTCCATGTATACAGGTACAGGTACATGTACCAATACTTATCAATGTCCGTGTATACAGGTACATGTACCAGTGTACCAGTACCTATCAATGTCCATGTATACAGGTACATGCACCAATACCTATCAATGTCCAGGTATACAGGTACAGGTACATGTACCAATACCTATCAATGTCCATGTATACAGGTACAGGTACATGTACCAATACCTATCATAATGTCCATGTATACAGGTACATGTACCAATACCTATCAATGTCCATGTATACAGGTACATGTACCAATACCTATCAATGTCCATGTATACAGGTACAGGTACATGTACCAATACCTATCAATGTCCATGTATACAGGTACAGGTACATGTACCAATACCTATCAATGTCCATGTATACAGGTACATGTACCAATGTCCATGTATACAGGTACAGGTACATGTACCAATACCTATCAATGTCCATGTATACAGGTACAGGTACATGTACCAATACCTATCAATGTCCATGTATACAGGTACATGTACCAATATTTATCAATGTCCATGTATACCGGTACAGGTACATGTACCAATACCTATCAATGTCATTGTTAATAAGTTTCTAGCACACAAACTCAACAGACTGAGGAGTAAAATTATTTCATTGAAACTAATTGGGACATTAGCTCTTTCACTGCTAGATATTTCACAACCAATGTATACAGGTACATGTATGTACATATATTCTGTTCTACAAAAAGAATTTTAGTGCTTTATAATACATAGCAGTAGGTTGTTTTTTAATTAATTTGGAGAGTCGCGAAATAATAACGGTGGTGAAGAATAATTGTTTAAATTATTGTTTCTAAGCCAGGTTACAAACTGTGACACCTGTTATTTTATGAAACTTTTCAGAGAATTATTTTAGTCTTCAAAGCCTGTGCCTATATTCACATGAAGTGAGGCAATATATGTGACCGTCTACAGGAAAACCGGGCACAACGCGGCACCCTTCGAAAAATTTTTTTTGCACTTACAGAGTTGTCGGTGTCCAGATATTGAGCTCTCCAAGTTTTATCGTCTTAGCTTACGTCGTTCCCACTATAATAGACCTAACCGTTCCCTTCCGTCGGCTTGAAACAATACATTTTTAAGAAATTGATCGATCTTTTCTCGATATTTACGCACGCCGTGTTGTGCCCGGTTTTACTGTAGACGGTCACATATCATTACACACATGCACATACACACACACGGTCCACACACATACATTCATATACATACACTCGTACGCATACATGATGCACATACACACTCACACATACACATGCATACGTACACGTGTGCATGCACGCAGTATGTACATGCACACAGTCATGCTCGAAGGTGATGCGCACACGTCTAAACACAGCGTGCACATTATTCATACACACACATATACATACACACATTTGGCACATATGGACACATGCAGGCATATACATGTGTAACCACATGAGTAAGACCTGAGAGTAGCTTGCTTGTTGCAATTGCTTGCCAATGCTACTTATGGTGGTGCTGGGTGATGTGATTATGTAGTGGATGAGCCCTCACTAGGAACATTGCAATATGCTTTACTAGGAGGTTGTGGGAATGGTGACTCTGAAGTTCATACTACAAAACAAGGATAGTTCACTTGTGCAAAGTAGTCAGGCACTGATGAAAAGCCTTCAGGACCCTGAAGTATAGTACGAGTCATGTTTTTAATGCATGCTCAGAGCATTCATATAGAAATGTTCAATATCCTGAACACTCACGTGATGTGGAATGTGTTAGTGTACATACATAACATACATACATACATGCATACATACATACATACATACATATATACATACATAACATGCATACATACATACATATATACATACATACATACATTTGTATTACGTCATTCGTAATTGACATACAGTAGAACCTCCCTTATCCGGACTCCCAAGTTACGGGCACCTCCCTCTACCCGGCAGCTGCTATGTACCTTGTGGTTAGGTAAAGTACCCCAACTAGCAAATTTGACAGCTGCTTTTGGATAGGCAGTTCAGCTGGCAGCACTATTTTGAATGCATTCTGAGATATGGGCAAATCTGAGGTACGGGCACAAGGTGCCCGATAAGAGAATTTCTACTGTAATATTAATTGGTCAAAGCAATATGGATTAAATAGTGGCACAGCCCACCCTTTTTGAACCTCTGGGTGAAAGCAATGTTTCTGAGAACAACACATGCGTGGTATAAATTGATTACATAATAGAAACGTCTGGCTGTGTAACTCACTCATTTCCCATTATCTCTCAGATTTAACCTCGGGAATAATCGAAACATGACTTTTCCCCACAACCCACACTTAGCTTTGATCTTATAAGCACCAACAAGCAAACAAACAAACATATATACATGCATAATATATACTCACACACACTTATATCATAGTTCATTCGAACTGGCCAATCAGATTTATCAGTTGGATGTGGTTGTTTTTGCTGGAGGTATGCTATAGAATGATTAACAAAACTTTCAAAATTACCAACCAGACCTTAGTTCAGTGAGACTATTCATCGACACTTTACTCCTGCAATTTTATTGCATGACATATTTATTCCTAATGAAACCATTTACAAGCAGACGTTTTGACTGATGTCATCAGCTTTATGAGTGTTGGTATGGTCAAGTTTTTTTTTGTCGGTTTGGTTGGACTTGCACTCTGAACTTACAATTGAGAACTGGGCGAGGAAGGCTATTGATACTTGAAAGCTATCACCTACTTTGTGAACTAAAAGAGTGCCACAAGATTAATTCAATTGGCCAGAACAGTCTCAGTCCAATACAGTAAATAAGGGTCTACTCCTTCATTTTATTTTATTTCTGATTAAGTTTAGTAGCTACATTAGTTTGGTTTGTTTTTGTGTCAATTCAGTTACACTACTTGGTTCGGTCTGTACAAGATTTGAATTACCCTTGCATGTTTTATTCAAGAATGTAATAATTGTAGTTGTGGTTGAATTATAAATAATTCATACATTTTGACACCTTGGAGCCTTGATAATCGAATAAAGTGAAAGAAGGAATCCAAGCTTGCACCATCTCAGTATTGTAAATCCAAAGATTTAAAAGTTTTAATTAATAAGCATGTCAATGAGTGTGGTCTGGAAAAAATAGGCAACAAATCTATAATTCCCACAATTGCAGCTGAGATAATCAAGTGGTTGTGTGAGATATTAGTTACAACCACAGCATACTTACATATGGTATATGTCCAAACTTTGGGTTAAAAATGCAGGTGGAACTGCTTCTCGTAGTCACACAGCTCACTGTGTCTTTTATGCAAATGAAAAAACAACAACACACACACACACACACATCCTGGACCCATGCACTTACATGATGTGTAGCATGCCCAGTTCAATAACACACTAATACACACACACACACACACACACACACACACACACACACACCTTATTGTAGTTGCTATGATATCCAGAATGTACATATGTACTAGTCATTGAATTCAGCTTTTAACTCTTGAAGCTATTTATAGGTAGAGGGTGTATCCTCTAACCTGAACATGGTTGTAGTGTATGGCACATGACTGAGTGCTCAATGAGTGCTCATCTGGTGAATCGGCTTTCACAAAATTTAAAACCTGATTTCTGATTTTGCTTCCTCTGAATTTTATTCACAAACTAATTTTTTTAGTGAAAAGGTGTGATTAGGTCTGGGGTGTAGGTGCCATAACAACAGGTGTATAATGTTTGGTTGTTACACAAAACAATGCTGGAGTATTATATTATTCATTTGATACAGGAGAATAATAATTATGAGTCTGTTGGCTTAGTATTGACACAAGTGCCGTAAGCATGGGCGTAATACGGCCAATTAGAAAGAGTGATATTCTGCAGTATCCAATGAATAATAAATTTATTATGTACTGCTCATGTTTGAATACCATAGTAACTAGTTTCTTGTGCAATAAAAACACTTGCATAACCGGGGGAGGGGTCTCATAAAAGTGCCCACATGGGATAATGTAAAAATAGTCAATTAGAGCCAAATGTCAACATGTAATATAGTCCTGCTTAAAACTTTTTTAACTACGGTTGCTTGGTTTCATTGTGAAGCTCTACCTAGCTAGTATATTTGGGAGAGAGTCAGGCTGGCAAGGCTAGCTGCGTGCGTGCATTGGGTGCATGCACGTCACGTGATTTGTGCCCTCCCCTTTTGCGGCTTGGGGGTGAGCTGAGGGCCTTCCCTCTGCTACGACCCTGGGGATGCCTGAGGCCCAGCCCTCCAGCCTGACCAGTCACATCCGCAAAGTGGCATACGTCCTTTTTTTCTTTTTTCTTTTGCGGATGGAAAATCCTTCTGCTGCCTTTCTTTCCTCGTTATTTCTTTATTTATTTATTTTTTGCTGTCTTGCCCGATTCAGGAACCGGATGGTGCAGGGGATGGTGGTGGGTCGTTAGGACGAGTTCCAAGGAGCTTACCGTTCAGCCGCACTTACTCTTGTCGGAGCCACGAGGTGGTCATCTGGCACGTGCGCCTCTCATCGAATTTCGTGATCACTGCGCCTGTGCTGTGCTCCTCGCTAGTGGGCGGCTTCCCACTTGGCTCGTTGCATGCTGAGCCCCGCCTGACTCCCTCCGTTAACCTAGTTTAACTACGTTAAACTCTATTTAAATCCAGACAAAGTCTCAGCAATTTGAAGAACTATTAAATCCCATGCTTCATTGAGTAATGTGTTTAGCTAGGAAAATAATAATAAAAAATAAACCTTATACAATATTTACTATACATTGTGGTGGGACGGCCGATACCGAGACACTCAGTTAGTACGCTGCCACCAGAGTTCTATGGTAGCTACTCAACCCCGGTCAGAGGAAGTACGCTCTGCTATGCTCAGGGACTTAGGCTTTTAGACCTTCGCTTGCCCGCTAAGCTATCAAGTTTTCAATTGATAAAATACACAGAGTTGACTAGAGTAGCACGAGTACAGAACTGCAGAAAGATGGTGAAACAAAGAATATATGTGCGTTCTGGAGCATGCGTAGTAGTTGTTCTCAATGGGAAATGGCGGGATTGTGCATTACGTGGCTATTCTAAATGACGCACGAGTGTGTGCATGCGCTAGATCAACAATTAGAAATAAATGACAAAATAAGATAATAAGTTCAATGTCTTTCTTTCAGGAAAATGTGGTGGATTCCACCACATCTCCCTCCTCTTGAAGATTCGTGTCAGCGGCATCTTCCGCTGGAGGCCATCCTTGTCGTGAGAGAGCATCGGCTACTACATTCGATTTCCCAGCAATATAGACGATTTGGAATGAGAAATTGGATAGACGGAGTCTCCATCTCCACAATCGATTGATGAGAGTTGTTGACTTGAAGAGGCTGAGTAGAGCCTGGTGATCTGTGTACACCGTAAAGTGAGTTCCAATGAGATAGTGGTCAAAATGTTCTATTGCAGATAGCATTGCGAGGGCCTCAATTTCAGTGGAAGAGTATCTGGACTCTCTGGACTGGAGCTGTCGGGAATAGTAGGCACAGGGCATCCACTTTTTTCCCCTGCATACACACCCACCCCCGCACTTGAGGAGTCAGTATACACACAAAACACATCATTAATAACTGGGATGATTAACATTGAATGTTGACAAATAGATGAAATGATTGCATTAAATGAATCTGTCATGTTGTTTGTCCACTGTATAATGTTAGGTGACGTTTTAGTCAAATGTGATGACAACATAGAGGTATAATTAGCAAAGCTAGGGATGAAGCGTGAGTAGAAGTTGACAAGACCTAAAAATGATCGAAGCTGAGAAATTGTCTTTGGCTTGACGTAAGCACGAAGTGATTCAACACGAGCTTGTGGTATACTCAGCTTTCCTTCCCCCACAACAAATCCAAGGAACTCAAAGGATTGAAAACACCATGCACACTTACTTCGTTTGATGGTCAACCCATGCTGTTGCAAACGACTCAAAACAGCGGTAATGTGACCAAGGTGGTTAGGAAATGAAACAGAAAAAATAATGATATCGTCGATATAAGGAAGTGCGAATTCTTCTAAACCACGTAGTACTCTCTGCATGAGAAGCTGGAAGGTGGCGGGTGCATTCCGCAACCCAAATGGCATTCTTTTGTATTGGAACTTTCCATACTTACAAGAAAAAGCAGTGTATTTCTTCGAATTGTCATCTAATGGTACCTGGTGAAAACCCTTTAGCAAGTCTAATTTAGACAAGAACTTTGCAGAACCCAGCCTAGACACTATAGAATCCACAGTGGGCATATCAAAAGGCTCGGGAATGGTGATGTCATTGATTTTGCGATAATCTACAACAATTCTAATGCCACCGTCTTTCTTCCTAACTGGAATAGGAGGGCAAGACCACTTGGAGGTAGAGGGCTCTATTATGTCAAGAGCAATCAAAGAATCTAATTCTTTCCTGAACTCAGAATCAACTTGAGCAGGAATGGGGAATGATGGTGACCAAATTGGCATATTAGACGTAACACCAACGGAGTGTGACAACAAGGAAGTCAGACCGGGAACATCTGAGAACACATCAGGAAAGGATTTTATAACTCGATCTAATTCAGATTGCTCTTTGTAACTGAGAGATATAGGAACAGGTTTTCTGGTATTAGGAAGGATACAGTCGTGAGGTTCCTCTGTCACAAGTACTACTGCACAAACTGGCAATGATGGCTGAACAACTTTTAACAAGTTAATGTGGACTGACTTGGGTTTGGACTTCTTTCCTTTTGGAACAATACGATAGGTGACAGGTGACACCTTCTCAACTATGGTGAATGGACCTTCCCACGAGGCCTCAAGACAACCGTTCAGGCCGGGATTACGCTTCATTACATCTTCACCCACAGAAAACTGTCTCAATGCCCATTTCTCTTTTTCTGCACGTTTTCTCACTACCTCATCTTTTAAACGTGATTTGAGGGTTTGCATTGTAAGGGCCAACTGATCATCTAACTGTGAAATAAAACGTGGGACATTCACAGACTTGTCCGGGTCAACGGACCAGAATGACTTCAAACAAGAGAGAATGTGAGGTGTAGGCTTAACAAAAGTTAACTCATAGGGGGTATGGCCATGCTGAGAATGAGGGAGACTCCTAAGAAAATACAGAACCAAATCCAATACTACTGGCCAGTCTTTTTGGGATGAAATAGCTTTACGAAGGGCAGCCTTCAAAGAAGAATGGAATTTCTCTAATTTCCCATTTGATTCTGGGTGGTATGGAGTTGTCATAATCTTTTGGATAGCGAGCTTGTCATATAAATGGGACAACACAGTTGACATGAAATTAGCACCCTGATCTGACAAAATTGCTTTGGGTGGACCAAGAATTGACATTATCGCTAGCAAATTCTGGGCTGTCTCCTCAGCTGTGTACCCTTTCATTGGTAAAGCAAAAGAAAACCCAGTAGATAGATCCATGGTGGTAAGGAGAAACCGAAAACCACGATTTGATTTAGGAAGTGGACCTACTACATCCACAGCGAGCTTCTCAAAACGCTCAACTAGTACTTCAGGTTCGCACAAAGGAGCCTTTCGAACACTATCTCGATTAAATAACAAACACTTTTGACAGCTCTGCACATGGGCCTTGACGTCATCATTCAATCCAGGCCAAGTAAAATGGGTGTTAATAAGTGACCTAGTTGTACCTATCCCAAAATATCCAGACCCTTCATGGGCAAGAACTAAAACACGTTTTCTTAATGACTTGGGGACCACTAGGGCATTAGATATACGACCTAGGGTGGACGTGAGGCACATGAGAACACCTTCGACTATAAAACACTTCTTAAGACCACTGCGAGCCCACTCCCAAACTTGGGAAAGAGACTCGTCTTCCTTCTGGAGTGTGACAAAATCAGACTTGGATATACCATCAAAATCAAAATTGGGAATAGAAAGCAACACTTTATTGACTACTGAATTATTATCTGACTTATCAGTGTTGTCGACCATGCTAGGGTCAATGACAGGATGATCTTCACTAATACAATCTTCGCTATGCTCAGAACTAGTGTTGTTCACTTCAAATAGTTTGGATAGGTCAATGTCAATGTCATCATCAATGATAGGAGCTGTCATGGCAATATTATCAAGGGGAATAGGGGTAGCACCTTCAGTGAGGTGTTTCACAGACTCTATCCGATCTACCACCGCATCTTGTTTAGCTTGAGCTCTAGTTACAGCGAACACCGATGAAGGATCATTCTTAACAAAATCTATTAACTCAAAAAACTTAGGGCGACCAATATCGGTACCCAACAGAACAGTAGATGGTGGCAAGCTTGGATGCACACCAAATACACAATGACCAGAAATGCCTGCTATTTCCAGTGGCAAGCAATAAGCTGTTATTGTAGCATCTATCTGATCAATACCATGCACCGATTTAGAGGTTACTGGCACATCAGAATCATAAATAAAATCAGGTGAGATAAGAGAGGTTGAGGCTCCTGAGTCAACTAACACATTGGTCTGAACACCATTCACAATACCTGGAACTAAAAACTTAACGTTGTCAGGCTCAGCATTAATAATATTAAAGCCTTTAGGTAGCTCAATGTCTTTACCAGTATCAGAATTGACAACCGTATAAGAACGAGAATCAGAATCGGTGTTAGGTCTAACTTGAGATGTAGCACTGTCATTGTTAGCAGGGGATGACTCATTGGTTGGAGTGGGGTTTGTAGATCTCTCGGTGTGGTTGGCTCTACTTGGGCACCTATTAGCATAATGGCCAGTCTTGTTGCATTTAAAACAAGTAACATCAGAAATATCAGTATTTCTATGTGGTCTATTACTAGTGTCCTGGTTATGGCTGGCATGATCATTGTCACTTCGTGTTATAAGGACAACTGTAATGATTATATCTACGCTGAGAATTGTAGGAGTTCTGAGGATGAGGGTTGTGAGAGTGTCGGTCAGAGTGATAAGATTTAGATTTGTCCACACATTCTGGTCTAGAAGTATATGTAGTACAGGCACCAAGTAAATCACGTGGGGAAGTCAAATCCGACTTAAAGACAAACATTCTACCATCTCTAGGCAAACCAGCAAGGACACCCAAATAAGCTAAGGAAACAGCAAAATCTTTAATAGTACTGTCGCCATAGGATTTGAGAAAGGGAAGTGACTGGAACATAACAGTGAGCTTATGGGACCAAATATTAGACCACTGGGATGGGCTAAGGTGACCACTAAATCTATACATAGGTGATAGAGAATCTAAACAATCATGAATGTTGTACCCACCCACATCAAGGAGTGTTGATTTCATCAGATTATAATCACTTGCACAGGCATCTAAATTAGAATAATACTCATCCAAGAACTTGCCCTTTAGCACACGTTCTAACAGTGTCACCCAATTAAATTTGTCTACTTCTCTAGTAACTAGAGACGACTCAAAACGTAAAAACAAAGAAAAAATATCCTCACTATCACTCATTGGGATAAGGGACTTGCCGATCCGGTCCAGTTTATCCTGCCGTCTCTCCATCCGAGCCAATGCCTCTTGCTCCTTCATAGCAGATTCCATCTGGTCAGAATGGCTCTTCTGGGAAGCGAAGGATTTTCCAATCTGATCTGCTAGGGTTGTCACATGAGCCGACAGGGTGTTATGGCTGATAGTTTGTTGACTCTGCAGCATTTCCATCATCATTTTCTGTTGTTGGACCATGGCTTCATTGTGAAAGATTTGCTGCTGCTGAATGGCTTTGGAGTTAGCACTGGATTGGCGTGTCAGTTCTTTTAGGATGGCAACTGTAGGGTCTTCTACACATGAAGGAGTTACACCTGATTCAGCACTAGCACTGGAGCTTTCAAGATTGGTAGTGTCCTCCCCATCAACAGGGATCCTAGTTTTGGATCTTGTACCAGACGATGGTGGTAACACAGATGACAATTGTTTCTCTGTACTCATTGTTAAAGTCAAATTAATAAAAATAATAAATACACACCACAAACAAAAGTGCCAGATAGGTAAGATGTATTTTTACAACAGTGTCTCTCACAATGACTAAAGAAATTAAATACAAGACAAACACAATTCAACAAACCTCTGTTGTAGTCACAGCCACTAGTCTTCGTGTGACGCAGTATGATAGTCCAAATCTATAAAATGAGAACAAAGTTTACAATATCCTACAATTGTAGCAAAAGCAGCACAGATAGTCGGCACGTGGAAGCTTGTAGCTCAAAGAAGTATTGAGTTCTTGTAGAACACTCAATAAGACACGCTGTCTCTCACAGCAAGAAGACGCTCTTGTAGCTAAAGGAACACGCAAATCAAGGAAGGCTCAGGTTCGTCTCGCTCACCTACTACGTTCAAGCAGAAGGCACACCGCTGCCGCCAGATGTGGTGGGACGGCCGATACCGAGACACTCAGTAAGTACGCTGCCACCAGAGTTCTATGGTAGCTACTCAACCCCGGTCAGAGGAAGTACGCTCTGCTATGCTCAGGGACTTAGGCTTTTAGACCTTCGCTTGCCCGCTAAGCTATCAAGTTTTCAATTGATAAAATACACAGAGTTGACTAGAGTAGCACGAGTACAGAACTGCAGAAAGATGGTGAAACAAAGAATATATGTGCGTTCTGGAGCATGCGTAGTAGTTGTTCTCAATGGGAAATGGCGGGATTGTGCATTACGTGGCTATTCTAAATGACGCACGAGTGTGTGCATGCGCTAGATCAACAATTAGAAATAAATGACAAAATAAGATAATAAGTTCAATGTCTTTCTTTCAGGAAAATGTGGTGGATTCCACCACATACATCAATTAATTTCAAGCTTGTAAACTTTTCTGTAGAATTATAACAGGATAGCATTAAAAAAAAACACTGTATTGGGACATTTTTGAATGATGTAAATTTGATAGATTCTGTCCCAGTAGGTGCCGGTACTGGTACTTGAATTGACAAGGGAGGGGACAAATTAGATGCCATTAAGAAGGATCACAAGTTTCACAAGTACACAATAACCTCATCCTATCTACATGTTTGCCAATGTGGGAAATAACACTTTCCCAAACCATAACAATTTTAGCAGCTGTATCTTGACCTCAAATACAAGCTTGTGGTCTCTCCTTTCCAAGATCATAGGCAACACTTTTTATCAGCTTTTACAGTCACTTGGATTCCACTTGCCTTGGAAAAGTGAATGTGGTAGTGTGGTTTTTTCATGGTCTCGCCTCACTTCTCAATGCAGCCATATAGCTTCCAAAAACATAATTCATTGTGAAAATATTACTGCATTTGTAGTAGTATGCTTATGAGGTGTGGGAGGGAAACATTGCAGCATTTTATTAGATATATATAAAATAATCTAGCAAGACAATCTTATCTATTTTATATCTGTAATTTAATTGCAGTAGAAATTGTTGCCAACACTGTAATACGACAAAAATCCAATTTTATAACTTTACAACAGTGTTTAATACATTACATTTTACACAATGACAAGTAGTGATCTCCTAACATGTTGGTATTTTGGTATACCTGCCTACTGGTTTTTATTCCGTTGACTTATTTTATCAGTGGGTATCATAATATTCAATTTTGTGTTATTTTGTCTGAATCTGTTGCATGTATACTGTTGTATAATTTGTCCAAGGTATTATGCAACTATGAGTAACACCCTCAAGAGAAGTGAAATATTGTGGTTTGTACATATGCTATCTGCCAAATATCAAGAACAGTCATTAGAGATTGATTAAAGAACTATATCTGTAGCTGCACAACAAGCCTAGTCTCTAATGCATTCACACAAGTGGGAATGCATATGCATTTTAGGAGTAATAATAGAACTACCATACATGCGCTCACATCGCTTACAAAATTGCATTAACAGAGCATCTGATAGTTTCAACTGTTCTTTGTTGATCTCATGCTGGCAAAGTAAGTGGCAAGCTAAGACAAAATGGTGCCAACATTCCAAATTATTTCCCAATAGAATGTCATGTAGAGAAAGTAAAGAATAATAGAGAATCCAGTTTTTATACTGATCCGCAGTAAATGCAGAAAATCCTGATCTAATTTTATGCGGTATTCTTCCAATGTCCGTAGGCACCACTATTTTGTCAATTCTACCTTGAATCAATACAAAATTTGACTCAATAGTAATGCCATGATCAATCCATACATCCTTGAGAATATGCTTACCAGATCCCAAAAACAAGTTGTGCATCGGGTCAACTACTAGTGGTGTGCTTGAGCACAAATGGCGAGCGAGCCTGATAGTTAGGTAACATAAAACTAAGTATTGTTACTGTGCTTAGCCTTAGTCCGCCTAATCCACACCGCAATTGCTTTAGGAATCTCGTATCCAGGTAGCAATGACGCGGGTGCTCAGTTTACCTGGTTTTTATACAACTCAGAAAAATAGCTGCGTAGTACGTGCAAGAGTAAAAGGTGGGAGAAATGTTCTCGGCGCGACTACCATCGGTTTTGTGTAGTTGCGCATGATCAGTAGCTACTTAGCGGTTAGATTTGTCACCTGCTATCAGTCATGGAACCAGAGCCTATGGCAGAACAAGTGAGTCGATTTATTTAGGAGAAGAATTGTATCAGTTGTGATATAATAGTGTTAGAATGGAAGACAGAATGAAGAGAAGACTGAGCCGCCAGTGGCTCAGCAAATAAAAAAGTTTTAAACAATAAAGTGAGTAGATATATAATATAATTCTCATAATTTACTTCATTTTAATACAGAAAAAAAAGAAGAAGAAACAGAAATAGCTAGGTAAGTCATTATGGTTTAACCTGTAGCTGTTATATGATGCACTTTTTTTTGTAGACAGCAATACCACCAGAAGTCGAAATACATTATAGTATTTAAATAACTTATCTTAACCGCTTAGCTATAAATATATATTTAAATAACTTATCTATCTTAACCACTTATATTTAAATAACTTTATCTATCTTAACCAATATATTTTTACTACTTATAAATATTATATCATATATGCTTTAGAATGTGTAATATTTGTATTATTATGAAGAGTTATGTGATGGCTATCTAGCTAGCTCAAAACTCAGAAGTTTGTGGTTATGGGCATAGCACCCTCGCCATGGTTTTAAAAGTGGCCACACCTTGAACAAGTCCTGCAAATTAAACAGATACAATTGTTCTCTTCAATATAGGACCAAATGTAAATTTGCCATTTGAATGCTATCAGTTAGAAAGTGAACTCAATAAGTACACAAGACGTAACTGTGTAGGCAAAAAATCAGATAGGTCAGAGACAAAAACCTAACCTGTCAATAAAGGTAAAGATTTTTCATTAGCTAAGCAGTCCTTGTAACACACAGCACCTTCACATACACTTCTTCACTTGTTATACCAACACAAGACTTACTTTCTTCAGTGATTTGGCTATTGGACAATGAATTTCAGGTCAGAACAATACTGTTGCGTAGGGTGGTTAGTCTAGTGGACAATGCATTTTCAAGTAAATACTGTTGGTATGGCTTATAACCATGCCAAAGAGCGCATTGACTTACCACAGCCACTAACTCGAATAGAAATGGAAGTCCTGTAAGTTTTCACGTTTTAACAGCACCAGTAAAAGAATTCAAAAAGATAAACAATTCAATTTCTAGGGTGATACGGGTACTGATCGATAAACAGAGGATTCTGTTTAGTGAAGTTTGGGACGGGGTCGACCACCGAACTAACACAAAATGCGAGGGTCAAAGTACAAAAATGCCTTACGTACGTCCATACATAATTATATACAAATAAATAAATAAACATCCCCGATTTTCGATTGTGTGTTACCCCTGTAAGTGTCTCGCTCGCTACGCTCGCTCGCCAACTAACATTTGGGATGGAATAAAATAAGGTAGCTTCAGTAACTCAGTATAGCGATATCCGGTCTTAGATTCTATTTCCATTACTGCTTTTTTCGTGAGCAGTGATCAATCTTTGAAACTGTTTCTAAATGATCAGTTCTTGAATGTTTATTCCATTTATCTCAATCAAATTCGCCATAACCAGAAGAAAACGACTTTGTACAGCGAGAACAACCTTGATGTGCATTATAAGAAAGTAAACCACACAATTTACGGCCAGCTGGCAGGTCACATGCAACACAAAGCAAAGCACACCTAATTAACAATTGTTTTTGTATCACGCGCCCAGCCACACTCAGAAGTGAACCTTCCACTAGCTCATTTATTGTTTCTTTCATTCAGGGAAAGATTCATTATTGTCAAATAAATAGCCCCAATGGAGTACTCTGAATGTTTAAACGGGCGAAACCAGTCTAAATTGATTGTAAGCCCAAAACAATATGGCTTACATAGAAATGCATTCCAACTTTGAAATTCTTTCCAAACATTGCCATCATTATACGTCATTTAATTTTTCTTCTGGCACAGCTCTTGACCTCCATTGTTCGCATTTCTCAAAAAATGATGGTTCTAGTAACAGTTTTTGCAACGATTCTTGGGATAGATATATAGCAGTAAGCTAAGTATGGATATAATATTCTTTTTTGGCTTGCTAATTCCACAGTTTTCAGTGAGGGTGTACCACAAGAAAGACTTTTCTGGTAATGTGGATGATTGGGAAACCGAACTAATGAGCATAACTTGCTACTATTGTTCTCCTTGCAGTCTTCATAGTGATAAATATTGTGACACTTGTTGCAAACAACAAATTTATGAATTTTTTTCAAGCACAATATTAGATTGAAAAGAATATAACGATTTTGGAAGGCATTCAGTTATAAAATACAAAGGCCTATAAATCTGTCCTAATATTCCAAATAAAGTGGCAAAAAACTTCAGCAAAACTGCTGTTCCATTGTCAGATAATGAGTATTTATTACGGAGATGCAAAATAAATGCACATATCCATTTACCCAAACTAAATGCCTTCTTCTCTTCATCACTTACATCATTTTGGTAGTTATTTCTGGGTGGCACCATTTCCAAGTCTTGTTCACAATCACTTAGCTCATCCCAGTACTCAATGTCACCTGGAGAAAAAAGAAAATAATATAGGTCTAACATATCTTGCTAAACCCTCAAAATTTACCTTGTCCACTCTCTGATGTGTCACTCAAAGGTTGTGAGTTAAAATCTGCTATAACATAATTACTGATGACTTTGAAACCATTGTTATAATAATAATTGCCTCCATCATGGAGGGATTCACAACTTGTTCCAGGAGCCTCATTATCATCATCTTCACCATCTGCTAATTTTCCAAATGAACTTGGTGGAGTTTCATCAGCAGTATCGGGTTCCTCAGTGTCAACAGGATGCTTTAAAGTCCACTTGTCACAAATGAAATTGTAGTAGAGTCGTTTATGAATTTTGTAAGTCTCGAAAGACAAATACTCTTGGCAATGGGGACAAAATCTTCTGTCCACCCTCAATTATAACTCTACCACCGTCGCGATCGCCGTTCCTTTCTACAGAGTTTTACTAGCCATCATAGATATCCCAGCAGCAGCCAGCGAATGTGCACATTTAAGAGAATTAATACTCAAGCTTTCGAACTAACGAGGCACACCAGCCCCTCCCCCTCCATCTCCGCAAACCTCTTCCCCAAAGCCATGCGCGGTGCGTTGAGTGCGAGTGTGCGTCGCGTATAGTGTGTGAAAAAAACGTGCATAGCTCTTTGCTGAGGTCTGTTCGGAAATGTCCCGCAGTGATGAATTAGGTGGTAGTTCATCGGAGGAGAGCGATTGTCAGTTGGTGGACGGGTGTGGTCCAAATTGAAGGAATAGGCAGTTAGATGAAGAGGAAACTCGTAAGCAAAAGTAGAGTAACTTAACTAGCTAATTAACTAGTGATGTGCTTGAGCACAAATGGCGAGCGAGCCTAAAGACTATACTATTTTTATATGAATGATTTTGACTTCTAACACTGAAGCTACTGAAAATAAGGTCCAGTTTTTTTAATTTCGCATACAGGGTAAAGGGATTTCAGTGCCATAGTAACAACTCTCTGCAACTGCTTGAATTGAAGGAAAAAAACAACAACAAAACAATACATGTTATTTAAAAGTTTTCTTTGTGATATTCTTTAGCTAAGTAGTGGTTGTAACACACAATGCTTTGACAACTGGACATGCACCTACACAGACTTACCTTGGGGTAGTCTAGTGGACAATGTATTTTCAAGTAAATACTGTTGCGCACGGCTTATAACCATGACAAAGAGCGCATTGACTTACCACCGCCACTATAACTCGAATAGAAATGGAAGTCCCTTAAGTTTTCAAGTTTTAACTGCACCCGCAAAAGAATTCAAAACGGTAAACAATTCAATTTCTAGGGTGATACGGGTACTGATCGATAAATCAGAGGATTCTGTTTAGTGCAATTTGGGACGGGGTCGACAATCGAACTAACACAAAAACGCGAGGGTCAAAGTACAAAATGACATACGTACGTCCATACATATATCTAAACTAGTGATGTGCTTGAGCACAAATGGCGAGCGAGCCTAAAGACTATAGCTACTATTTTTATATGAATGATTTTGACTTGTAACACTGAAGCTACTGAAAATAAGGTCCAGTTTTTAAATTTTGCATACACGGTAAAGGTATTTCAGTGCCATAGTAACAAACTCTCTGCAACTGCTTGAATTGAAGGAAAACAACAACAACAAAACAAAACACGTTATTTAAATGCTTTCTTTGTGATATTCTTTAGCTAAGTAGTGGTTGTAACACACAATGTTTTGACACAACTGGACATGCACCTACACAAGACTTACCTTTACGGTTAGTCTAGTGGACAATGCATTTTCAAGTAAATACTGTTGCGTATGGCTTATAACCATACCAAAGAGCACATTGACTTACCACTGCCACTAACTCGAATAGAAAAAAAGTCCCGTAAGTTTTCACGTTTTAACTGCACCCGTGTAAAAGAATTCAAAACGGTAAACAATTCATTTCTAGGGTGATACGGGTACTGATCGATAAACAGAGGATTTTGTTTAGTGAAGTTTGGGACGGGGTCGACCACCGAACTAACACAAAAACGCGAGGGTCAAAGTACAAAAATGCCTTACGTACGTCCAAACATATATATAAACAAACAAACATCCCCGATTTGCAATTGTGTTACCCCTGTAAGTGTCTCGATCGCTAAGCTCGCTCGCCAATAAACAAACATCCCCAGATTTTTTAATTTTTACCCCTGTAAGTGTCTCGCTCGCTACGCTCGCTCGCCAATTAATTGTATTTGGCTCTCTCTAGCTCCCTCATTCACTCCCCGCTCAGGGAATTGCAAGGGAAGTAGAAGTAGGCAGTCAGATAATGAACAAACATGTAAGCACTGTTTAAGTACATACCTTAACTAGCTAATTATAGGTATCTCTGTAGCTCCCACATTCACTCCTCTTTCTTCTGGTGTTGGAAGGAGTGCAAGATCCACAGTTGGTAACCATACAAGAGTTGTTTCACGTTAGCAAAGGACTTCTTTATGTGTGACTCCACAAAAGCCTCCAAGATTACAAACCTCTTCACATCAACTGTGTACTGGTACCTCCCAAGGTCAGTAATTTTTATTTTATTTCAAAGTTTGATTCATTGCTCTATCAATTAGCCAAACAATTAGAATTAATTGCCTGGCACCACAGGTTGTTGATTTTGTTGAAAATTACATAGCAAAATTGATTTGATTACTTACTTTTATATAATTATTTCTCTTATATTAAATATTATTATGTATTGCAATCCATACTTTTCAAGTCTGTGTAATACCAACTATTAGCTAGTAATGCTATATTTGTTTGTATCATACAGTAGAGTCTTGTTAGCATAAACTTAAGGGGACGAAGCTAAATAAAATTTAAAAAATAAATCAAACTTTTTAACATTTAGCTACACAATATTGTATAGTAGTTTAGAGTTATTGTTGTTTAAAATTTTTTCAGCAATCTCTCTGTCTCATATTCTATGAGGCATTCTTTTGAACAGTTTTATCAATTTTCATTGATTTTCATGACAAAATCAAAATCTGCTTCATCATGCTGTTCAAAAAGATTTCAGTACAAGTTTCATGGGCTTATTTTGACAGCAACGATATTCCTAATCTTGATTCCTCAGTATCATCATCTCCATCAACTGCGCAGTCTGTATTTGAATGAATATCCTGAATTGAGTCCACAAAATTATCATCAGATGTGAATTGTGATGTCATACTTGCTGATCGAGTCATTCATGGATATTTTCATGCTTAAGTTTCTAAAACTGCTGCCAATGGTGTTATAGTACTCAACTAGTTCTCTGTCAATCTGGTTTCTGCAGTATTCTGTGAAATAGACTATTATTAGTATTGGCTTATTTTATCGAGTATTGAGGTCCTTGTTACTGTGCGAAATTATTGTGGTACATGACTTTTTTCAATGTATTGCTATTATGCAAATACTTAGCTTCATAAACTACTAGTGATGTGCTTGAGTACAAATGGCGAGCGAGCCTAAAATTACACTATTGTTTAACAATTGATTTGTACTTTAACACTCAAACTACAAAAAAAAAAGTTGTGAGTTTTTAAATTATGTATATATGGTAAAGGGGTTTCAATGCCATAATATCAACAACCCTGTATATATTTGAATTGAAAAAAAAAAAAGTTAAGTTATTTAAACGTTTTCTTTTCTAAGTAGTAGCTGTAATGCACAATACCTTTATATAACTGAACATACCTACGCAAGACTTACCTTTGTGGTTAGTCTAGTGGACAATGAATTTTCAAGTTAATACTGTTGATAGGGCTTATACCTTAGTGTATTAACTCACCACTGCCACTAACTCGAATAGAAATGGAACTCCAGTAATTTTTTGAGTTTTAACTGCACCCCAATAGAATTCAAAGCGGTAAACAATACAATTTCTGGGGTAATACAGGTAATGATTGTTAAACCAGAGGATTCTGTTTAGTGAAGTTTGGGACAGGGTCGAACACCGAGCTAAGACAAAAATACGAGAGGGTCAAAGTATAAATGACATATGTACATCCCTACATGTATAATATTCAACACCACTTTATAGTGTCTCGCTTACTTCGCTTCGCTCGCTTGCTACTTAGTAATTCATCATTACTGCATAGGTCTATGTAACTCTATCTTTACCAACTATTAGAACTTCACTAACTTTTGCTGATTTTGTACGTCTCTGTAGGAATACCCTTTACCAACTATTAGTATTTGTTAGTTGGTAAAGGGAAGTTGTACAGATACTTAAAAAACCAGCAATACATAAGTGCAATTCTAATAGTTGTGTTCTGAAAAGAAAGGACAATATACTTGGAATTGTTTAAAAAAGATAGCAACGTATGTTTTTCCATGTATTGGCTTTTATTATTTTATGAGTCCAAGCATTAGTATTGACATATTTTTATATTGCCATTTCAGTTCATTTCTTTTCCCAATTCAGAACACTTTTTTTTTTTTAGTCAGAAACCCGCAAAACATACAAAATGTTGCTGGATGATCGTGAGGAGTTCTGTGGATATCATTTTGGAGAAAAGTATATAATTTTACTAAATAATTTTAATTGCTAGCAGATGTGATTGGCGGAGTGACGAAAATAGGCGGGTAACAGAGATTTTGGTGGCTGAAGTGCCTGACTTTAAGTCGCATGAGATAAGAGGTCAGTGGAGTAATAATATTGATATTTTAGCTGTTTTAAATTTATTCATTCTTCTTATAGAAGCAGCTTACACATACTATAAAATTCTGTGTCAGCAAAAATCCCTTTCTGACAGGGGAAGAGCAGATGACATGAAGATGAATAGGAGGAGATCTGAAAGGATAAGAAGAGTATGTGATTAAATTATTATAGGATCAGTTGCAAGTACATATTTTTTTTTGTTTTATAATAGATACTGCAGGAGAGAAAGAGTGTGTTTGCGACACGGAAGTAGTGAACCAGACAAAAAGAAGTGGCTGTCTGTGTTGGATGTCAGCAAGATGTCCAGTGAGGAGAGTGGTGATGAGCACGAGTTATATGTGAAGCCTCTAGTTTGGCGAGCAACAAATGTCACTGACTTCTTCATAGATTTGGACTCAACTTTTATGAAGAACAAGTCTGTGCAGGCTAGAAGGCAGACTAAGCAAAGAATTTAGTCAGAAGTGCCATCAAACAGATCGGCTCCATCTCAGTTTCCAGCGTGGGCAATTTCGCCCCAGTGATACTACATACTATTTTTTTTTGTTATTTGATGTAAAATGATTATGATTTGATTATCAAGTATATAAAAAAATTTCCCTAAATTATTGCAAATATTACAACCTTAGATTCTACATGAAATGTCACATGATCATTATATTTCTGCTACCTGACCTACATGAAACACCAAATATCTTTGAATGTCAGGAACCTGGAATTCCTTACAAAATTTCACAAGATCATTAAATTTCAGGTACCTAAAGTAAAATGCCATGTTGCCATGAGATGTCAGGTAATAGAATTGTACTTGAAATGTAATATGTTTCCTAAATGTCAAGTACCTGGTATTTAGTACTATTTGAAATTCTATCTTAAATATCACATTTCATTTACACATGAAATTAAAAGCTCCTTTGGCATTATCACTCCATTTCAACCACAAATAACTGCAACAAGGAATTCAGTTTTTGTCCAGTGCGATAACCTTCTTGTGCTCTTTTATTCTTTTTCATGCTATTTAATATCCCATATGTAACAGTTTGCAAGGCTTGTTTTGGTACTCTCCGCCTAGCTGACTGACTGATGTGGAGATATAGTGCTCAATTGTTAAAGATCAGTGATTAATGTAATACTTTAAGATAAGTTATGTTATTGGCATAATTTGATTGACTCTAGCTACAGACAATGCAGTACAGAACTCCCCATATTGTTCCCAGGCAAGGAGTATGGCAAAGGTTATGGCTCCTGAGACTACTATACATTAATGTGCCAACAAAACCAGCAATTAATTCCAGAAGCAATAATTAATTAAACATAGCACATAATTCTTCTTTTTTAAGTTTGCATACAACAACAACCAGCCATAATCCTATGGTAGTTCCTCTGTTCAAACATTACCATGACTACTACAAGCATTTATTTTCCTAATCTTTCCCACACAAATCGTTACTAGCCGATCCAATTCTTACTGTTGAATACACCCGAAGTTTGATTTTAGCTATCGCTGTGTGTGTTTGTTTTTTTACTATGGCAGCTTTTTTTTTGTATAGCAAAATAGGTAGCTAAAGCAATGAGCATAATGCTGAGGTAACTTTGGTCGCTGAGATCTAGATTTTGTGATTAAGCAGTTGTAGCAGTAGCATGAACAATAATCAATGGATACTGTAGTAAAATGATGAGTGGAAAATTATGCAAAATGTCTCAGACTTCCTAGTTTTAGTTAGCTGAATGTCAATATTGTCAACACAATAGTCTCTTTTTTTATTCAAAAAGTAGTACAACAAAAATTTGATAATCAGTACACAATGCATGAATCAGTAATTATATGAATTTAGTGCATGAATATTGTTCAGATAGCAAACTTTCCCAGTTCTAACAGCAAGTAATGTTTTGACTTCTAGTTGAAATCCTCTTCTGCAGTCAACTAGATCGAATTCTCAGTGATGATATAATATTTAAAAAAAACAGTATAAAAACAAACGGTATAAACTGCAAGATAAATAGAGTGCATGCTTGTGTCAATAGATTCTAAAGGGGGATTAGCATGCAGCATATTCAGCCATAATCCAGGAATCTTCTCTAAACCAATGTCTCTGTTAAATTGGTGTGTCATCTGTAGGGGCAAAGCTTCATTGACCTTTAACTATCAGTTCTTTGAGTGGCTCTGTCACAACTCTTACTTCTTTTCATTTAATGGGGTGATGTTGCTACCAAGTATGTTCAACAATAACTGAAACCTTCTCATCAACTCGCTTACAAGCTTCCTAATGTTCTTTCACCCATTGCTCAAACCTCCTAGTTGTTTCATATAATATATGTAATATATAATTTTACCACAGTGGCAGCGTATGCTATGGATGACTCAGTGTACAAATGTAATCGTAATTTCCAACCCGACTTAAATGCTGTTTTGATGATTTTGAATGTCTACATAATCTGTGAATAATTATGTGAGGATTAGTAAGAATCGAATGTTTCATATACTCAGTATCTGTCTAATCTTTAGAAAGTAATTGAAGAGCCTTCCATTGTAGTAGCATGTCACAACCATTGCTTTGATGTACTTCGTTGTAGATGTTTCTTTTATTCAAATTTTCACTCATATTAGTTTCCCTCCTAGCGCTCTGAAAAGCACCTTATAATTCTCCTCTTAGCATGTGTAGGGGCTTAACTCCCACAGAAGTTAATTGATTTCAATGAGAACAACAAAATAACTCCATTAACCACAGCTATAAATGAGTAACAACAGTGGGTTCGTAATCATGAAATCATTATTATGATAGTTGGTAAGGTACACCACAATAATGTACACACGTAAACAATATTAGTATCAATAGAATGTATATTTAGAACTAGTGCACATTCAGCACAACTTTATCACATAATGAGTAATTCTAATGGCTTATTTATACTGTTCATTGACATACTACCTCTCGAATGTCTGAAGCTAAACTTGACAATTCAATGTCCTCTAATAGTTCAATAAGACCCTCCCATGTTGTGGGATAACGATATGCTCCTTCTTCACTGCTGAGCCATAAACGCATGACTTCTTTGCAACGATCTTGTACTCTGCTGTAGTTGAGTTCTATTTGTTGGGTGAGAGCAGGACTGAATTCAAGTAGGTCACTGATGTCACTCCATTTGGGACTAAGTTCTGAGATTATTTGAATTTTTTGCTTCTTGTTATTAGAGTCAGTCCACTTTAGAAGAACAAGATTTCTCATAGTAAAGGGATAATCTAAATTACATTGGAAGTAAAAATAGTGGCATTATTGTACAAGCTTCAGTTTAGGCATGGGAACAATTCATTTATTTTATATCATACAAATAGATGTTCTGCAGCTCAGGCAGAGTTTCCCTTTATAGCTTAGTTCTTGGCTATTTTGTGTTTGTTTAAAATTATGTTATAAAGTTACAACAATTGTGTGACTTGAGGAAATTTTGTACATGTAATTGTTAATTTTTATTTAAAACTTTAGGGAGAACAAGTATCATAATTGTAATAGCAATTATAAGCCTTCTGTCTAAAACTGACAATGTGTATCTTGCAATTGTTGTCACCTACTTTTCGCAACTGTAGATGTAGTAGATTAAACATATAAAATCTGAAATGTGATAATTACATACCCTATACTATCTCTGTGTATAATTTTAGTGATATTGTGCAATAATAAAGTAACCAATTTTTTCTTATAACTCATTCATTCATTTATTTCATGCTAATACATTCCGTCAGTTCGAGAGTGATATAAATTAGCAGTTGCTGTATTTCATGTGCTCAAATCCCCTAATACAGGCCACTTAGGACTGATCACTTTCCATAACTCAGAATTATCCGTATTTAGGAGCAATTACACTTGCAATAATTATAAATGTAAATATAGCCATTATTGTATTGGTAAAGCCTCTTTAATCCACCAATTATGGCTCCTCTCCAGAGGGTGAGGGGTTTCCGGTTTGACCGAAAAGGTGTTCATACAGTACATCAGTGGTGGTCTGTTGAGTACGAGACTGCAGCAAACGGTACTACTCAACAGTATAAAGGTAAAATGTGACAGTGTTGGTAGTTGTGGGTTGTCGTAGCTCAATGGCTAGACACTAGTGACTAAAGCCAGGGGTACTAGGTTTGATTACCTGGCGACAACTGAGATTTTTCACATTTTACCTTCGCTGCTCTATAGACCCCTTTAAAAGTGAGAAAGGTTCAATATAGCTATAACATTAATGTAACAACAGTACCGTACTTTGAGGAATACTTGTTACATATTCAAGTCGGACAATTATTGTTTGGAAAAATATTTTGTAACATTTTGAGCTTATTTTAAAGTTTCTTCCCTCATTCTAGCAGCAGTATCTCGCCAATTTTTTAGATCATTAGCATTGCCACCCTGACTCTCTACCAAATAAATGCTACATGTAGAGCATCAAAAGACTTTTTGTGATGTAATTTGGAGAGTATCTTCCAGGAAAACTTTCTTTTCACTGTAGCACTGCTCAATGTTTGTCATAGCACTGCTCAAGGTTGGCCATAGCACTAATCTACTTTAAGTAGTTCATAGCATCTGAATTTTATATATAACGTACTTACTATATGAGTTAGAGTGTGATATGGCAAAATATTTCATTAGCAGGCTAATTTATTATCACAGAGCCAGAGGAGAGTCAAAATAAAGATGGAGAGTGAAATCTAGCCATTATCACTCTGCAGAGTGTAATAAGTGATTTATTCCATGCTAGATATCTTCACTGAAGTAGTTTGTTTGTAACTCTTGGTATAATGTTGGCAGTAAAACTCTCCAGGGGCTCCCCACACCATCAGTTGATATTTTAGCAGCTGGTCTAACAAGGTTTGGTTGGCTCCACTAGAGTAAGGTAGCTGTAAAACCATGAAAACTGGTAAGCCACGCTGGTTGCTATAACGGGGTAATGAGCTTGTGCAATACAGCCATGAGATAAAACTATACGATAACATGAGTTATCTCATGGGTCTAGTACCTAAAGATTACAATGAGAAGATATCTAGGTGGAATAAATATTCATAATAGATCCATATTATATTCAATTGTTTGTTCATTTTTTCTGCTTATAATCTGTAGTATAGTTTAGTGCCTGAGAATAGCACACATCTTTTTCTTTTAATAATATACTATTGCGTGGCATGGAGTAGACTTGCACACCTTTTAGGGTCCCAGCTAATGTAACCCTTTTACTCATTACAATGTGTGCACTACTTATAGTACTTGACAAGCTGGTCCTTCAAAGTATGCCTGCGTCTTGCCATATAATTTTACGACAATGCACTCATTTATCACAAACATTCAGAAAATGACTCCAATTGAGTAGATCAGTTAAAATACAGTTCTTACTATAAAATGTATTACTTTAAATGTAATTGTACACCACTGAGTGGTAGTAGCTGTACAATACCTTACCTTTCGACCCCTTAGTTTGACTCTTATCAGGTACTGTATTGTCTATCTATAAATAGACAGTCATAAAAGCATATAAAAAATATATATATATATTATATATAAATTCATATACTTACCATTTGGAACCAAATTTTTTGTTTTGAATTTTTTAGAGACACAATTTTTGTTTTTCTTCGATTCTCCAAGCACTTCATTTTTGTAGATTTCTCATTTTCTAGTATGCATAGATGAAATGAACTCTCATTGGGCAAGTCATGTACACATACAAATCCATACTGAACTCTGGCATTGGTGTATTTGAGGTTTTTATTAACTTCTATAAGCATATCATATATAGTACTTCTAATGTGAGTACATTGAACAGAAGTGGGCGTGGTCGGATCACACTCCCTAAACAGAACGACTTTAATAAAGTACACACAGTTTATGATAGTTACTGTGTCATAGTCATCCTCCACCAGAAATTCAATCTTGTTTCGACAAGGATCATCTTCTTTGAGTGTCCATTTAGGATTCTGCTTGCAAATAATTGCTATTATGAGAGATGAAAATACTCCGAGGGGTAAATAGCCGCTCTTGTATCTGTACATAATCGGTGCTACCTCCACTGAAGATGAAATTGTTGACAGTTCGTCTTTTGTAGCACTTCTCAGAATGCTAGGCATGAAGTAAGTGACCTCAGTTCTATCTTCAGTCACAGGAAGTGGAGCTAAGATATTGTGATGCTTAAATAGTAAAATAAGCTTTTTAATGGGTATTAAATCTCCTGTATTGTGATAAGCAGCTTTTTCCAAATCTAATTGCGTAAACTGAGCTTTTGACTTAAACGTTTCAGCAGCTGCTATTCCTACATTGCTAAATACAAATGTTTTCTTTACTAGCTGAGTTGCAGCCTCAAACAATAGCTATAGCATATACACATTACATTTTTTAATAAAAACATTTAAACACTATATCTGACCAACCTTAGTATCACAAATAATGATGTCCTTGAATCCTTGTACTTCAGAATAATATAACAGTGAACCTACTCGATAGTGGAGAAACCACAAAACTTTAGGCAAATCTTCATTGCTAATTCCAAGATCTTTAGCAATGTCTCTACACTCATCTAGTGTCATAATTTGTTTGTCTTTGGAACGCATTACGATGTTAAACATTAACCACGTGCAAGGAATATGCACTTTACCAAGGTTCTTTTTTATAGAATTTTCGAATGTTTGTCTGGCTTTATCAATCTCTTCTTTAGTACCGCTCATATTGTTCATTGATAATGTAATTTGTTCTTCACTGGCATACTCAATGATTCCTTTGTTAAAAAAGTCAGTGCATTCTATTTTTTTTCTTCAAAACTTCATCTCTTTCTTTAAATTCTTCTGGAGTTATCAAGTCTCTAAATGTACCCACAAACATAGCCTTAGAAGAACATGGTATACAGTTTTCTGCCTTATTTAGTTCTGTTATTGTTGAAGAATGATCTTGTTCGGCAGGAACATCTAAACAAGCTATGCTAGCTAGTGTTTGGAATGTTATTTCCTCTAAAGTTAAAATAGAGTCTTCCTTGTCTGTACAGATTCCCTCTTCATCAGTACAGTATATTTTGTAAACTTGATCAAAAGAATCAGTAAGTCTACTAAATATGAGATTTAGTGAAGGCCCCATGAGAAATCGAGACATAAGATCTAAAAACTCAGTCTGTCCTCCATGGTCAGTAGTTATCAAATATATGACATCTTCAAGTAAACATTGTACTCTCTCATAATCTTTATTAGCCATTGCTTCTTCATATGTGGGATATACTTTAGCAATGTTTATAGGTAGAAAATTGCTTTTATTAGCTTCATGTGTTTGAATGAGTGCAGGTAGACTGTCTGACTCAGTGGATGATTTTTCTTTCACAGTGACTTTAGGCGAAGAATTTGATTTCCCGTTTTCTGACAATTGTGTGCTTGTATCTAATTCTTTAGTAGTAAATTGGGAATTTTGCACTCGTGGAGTGACTGACACATCTGTGAACATATACATAGTTATATTATAATGGAATGCTTTGCACAAGCTATTACATAGCAAATTAAAAACAATGGTAATTTATTTCTATAGTTGCATATAAAAGGCAACAATAATGTATTGAAATTGAGATTACATTCTGACCTTACTATTTAAAGATTGGTAAATGAGGCCATTGAGAATAGTGGTTTCCCCCACTAGATTTTTCTCATTCCATTGTCCATTATTCACAAATTCAACAGATTTTTTAATGCTCTGAATGAAGAGTTGTTTTCTGTCTGCTACTCCAGTACTTGGTAGTTCATGGTCCATTTTAGCTTCAATAAAGTTAATAAATTCTCCAAGTAGTCGACGTAGAGTGGAACTTTTTCCTGAACGAGGTAAGCCAACAAAATTTAAGCGTCCTACAAAAATATCTACACAAGCTTGATTCTTTATGGCTTCTTCGCAGGCATTTTCAATTTCTTTTTCTGTAACTACAAAGATTGCAAATTATAATAATTATTAATAACATCCTGTAAATTATCTATTCATTAAATCCCACTGCTATATTGTAACTTCGATATGGTGCGGTAACATTAAATTTAAGTGCAGAAAAAGCAAACATCAAATAATCCATTGATTAATAAAGACATCCGTGCACCATTTTAGACCCAATTAATTTGTATTTTTAGACACTACATGAATTAATTCGACAGTTTCTTAAAATTTTTATTACAATTAATTCATATATTCACATAATATCGTTAGTTATCAATGGTAACTCTCTTGCTTCACCAGTTTATCAATGACATTACTCAGAATCAAAAACATTTCGTTATGTTTCGAAGTTCAAACTGAGGTATAATGTATAGTTATAAATGTATTATTCTACTTACACTTTTATAATACGTAATACACTAAATTATGTCAACAACTTGTAATTATAATATTACCTTTTAGTAGTTTCTTTGCTATTAGTCTGTCTTTATTTCTCAACTCTGAAGAATTTATAATTTCAGATGCTTTCCATTTAGTGGAGTAGGGTTCTTTTTCTATATATAAAGTGAAATTATGCCTTAGTTATATTTTATTCTACAAATTTAATAAAGAATGCAAGGCATAAGCTATAACTAATTATTTATTAGTTACAGCTATCACTTCTCTACAGCACTATACATTCTATTTCCACATTCCAAAGTAATAAAAAACTCTAACAATGTAAACTCAAAAGTACATTCAAATGATTCATTCAATAATTTAAATCTAAATATTACATTTTACATTGAAAAGGCAATTATAAACTTTGTCACAGTTTAAGCCTTTCACATTAACAGCAGTTAAATCATGTAGTAGGCTAGAAATTATTCAACTTGTGGAATAATAAATAAAGTAACACAAGTAAATTATGTGAATTATTTTCTCATGCAGTGAATTGATTCAGTGAATAAAATAACACACATATCATCAGACTATAGTATGAATATTTTAATTAAATAATACGTATTTGTAGATGATATTATGTTTTGATGATTGACAGTACCTTACTTGATGTCTGTAAAGAGTATAAACAATTTATTTTTTATTTTTTAGAAAGTTTTGTGAGTGGGAAACACAAACAGTTGTGATCTTAAATTGTAAAAAATATTAATGGATTGCTATTTCTTGAGAAACTGTCAATGTCAAATATGCTTGGACAATATTTGCATTTAATGCTACTACCCAATTATGTAATATCAGATAATTTTCCATTTTGGTAACAGAACTCATCAAAAATACGTATAATGTATTAAAACGTGAGAACAAAACTATTTTCTTATGTAATGACTAAATATATCTTTATTAGTACAAACAATAATCTGCTGAATAACAATAATAGCTAAATTTAAAAGAGGAAATATTAATTAAACGGAACTACAATTCAATTATACCGCCGCTAAAAGTAATTTATTTTATAAAAATTAGTAAACTCACCAATTCTTAAAATTGAAGTGTCTGTGACGTTACGATAGCGCAGATCACGTCCTCCAAAAAGCACTACTTCAGTGAGTTCAGAAGAAATAAAAAAAGCAGCTGCACAGTGATCACGTCTAGGCTGTTGCAATTTGGCTATCTAAAGTAGCAAATATTGAACAAATAAAATGATTAGTAAATGTTTGAACTTAGTTGTTCAGTATGGTTAAAATGCACTTCAATATTAATTGCATGATGATTAAGATTAATCATTGATGTAGTTATAATTTCTTACAATAAACATAGCATTAGAGCATTAATTCAATTATTGCAGCACTAATAAATTGCAGTCATTATTACATATCAATCTAATCACTCTTCACTGAAGCTGAAGATGATTTCTATAAAATATTTTTCAATATTTTCAAGGCGCATTATTCAATGACTGAGTTTAGTCTGACATGTGAGCTACTTGTATGACTCCCTCTTCACTTATATATTCACGTATAATAATTATTGTTAATGATATAACATTTTTTTTGCTGTCACCGGCAGTTAACCATTGTCCGTTTTTGCTGAGTTGTTAGAGAGAAACATGTGAAAATAATGAACAAGAGAAGGCTAAGAAAACAATTATTAATATTGATCAATTGGCAGAGTAAAAAATTCCAAAAATATATAAAAATCTTAAAAAATATAGAAAATTCTATGTCTGTTAAGAACGACTATATTCATAGCAGTATTCTTACTGGTACAAACATGGTAGTAAAAGTTCATTTTAATTGACATCAACTAGCTGCTAACAAATTGTTGGGTAATGATACATAATGAAGTCCATAAGCCAGCAGTCCAATCAATGCAGATACAGGAAGTGCTACATGGAGTACATTCAATTGAACACTTTAAACGTCAACCTTTTTATTGTTTGCAAGGTCTACATCAAACTCTGAGCTCTTTGAAGTTTTGTAATTACACTGTCTATATAGTGTAGCTCTTCTTCTTTCTAACAATATAAATCTAGTGTCTCTTTCCTGAACCTTGCAGTGGAAGTAATTCAGAGGATTCTAAAATGGCTTTAGAATAATGGCTGTAGTAAATTTGAGCAGAATTTTTCTTGCTTACACAGAGAGCTGTGATTTTTTATACCATTCTGTAACAATATAAATGCTCTACGACATTTACTATAAAAGTTTACTATCAGACAGCTTGACACTACTCTAGACATGTTAAAAAATGATAGTTGAGGATGAGCAGCATAGGATATGTATTCTTCAAGTGATAAAAAATTTGACATGATTGTTCTGCTTTTTAACATTCACTGATATGTATCCTCAGAAGTATTCATGCAGTACTCACTTATTTTCATCAAAATTTTAGGCTACATTGGGCATGTTTTGAATGTAGCTGCAAGACCCTCTGATAGTAAATTTTGATTTTAGTATAATGTTATAGAGTATTTATAATTGGTATAAAAATGGTATTAAAATCGCAGCTATCTTTGTGGGGAAATATTCTACCCTAATTTAATACAGCCATTATTCTAAAGCCATTTTAGAAGATCTCAAGAATCACATTTACCACTAGCTTCCGGAAAGTTTCCCAGAGGACAGATTTATATTGTTAGAAAGAAGAAGAGCTACTCTATCCAGATAGTGTAAATATAAAACCTCAAAGTGCTCAGAATTAAACCTACACCTTGCAAAAGATAAAGAAAAATTGTGGTTACAAATTGTACAATGGAATATATTGATGTAGTACTTCCTGCATGTGCATTAAATGTATTATTTTTGAACTGCTGAATTGTGGACTGAATGAAATAATTTGATTTCATACATGAAATTGTGTAATAATCATAAAGCGATTAGACAAACTACTTAATGTACTTAATTAGATCTATGAAGAGTATATTTAAACTATTTTTAGTTCTAGAAATAGATTGTAATTTAAATGAGTTTAAATGAGGTTAACGTTGGAATGGCAATCGGGTAAGTATCGCTGCAGCGGAAGGTACGGGGTTGTGAACAGGATGGAGGGCGCGGCTGGGGATGACATGTTACAGTGGCACGTGAGCAAGATTGCCAGCAACGAGGTGAGCTAAAGCCATAGTAAGAGTTAGAGTGGGAAATCTGTGCTCCAAGTTTGCTACGCTACCGGAGGTGTTACTTCGAGTGCTGTGTTTATACGGAGTTGGCCGGGAAGGTATCTATGCCGAAAGTGAAGCGAAAGGCAACGAGAGGAAAGGGGAGGAGAGCGGCAGGCCCCCCTGTCTCAGAGTTGGCGAATAGTGGATCACCTGGGAACGAAGCAGCGGGAGGTTCCGCCGACGTCTCAGTTGCATCTTTATCTCTTCAACAGTTGCTGGATGCCGTAGGCGAGCGGGTCCGCCAGGAATCTCTCAACAGCATGTCGCGCGCTGGGACGGCGGGTGGAGCATCGTCGGTTAGCGGAGGCCAGGCAGACTTTCAGCGTCCAAGTAGCGAAGTTATGTTAGCTGTTTTGGTAGAGTAGCTTAGGGCTAGGCTTCGGGCTCTATTTCAGGGGCGTGTCAGATGACGCGTTGTTGTAGCGATGCTTACCAGGCCAACGAACGGCGCGGAATTTTAACGACGCCGTACCGGGTGGGATGCATTTGTAATCTTGTAAAGGGGTGAAGTGGGAGAGGGGGTGATAGGAGAAGAGGGGGGGTTATGGGGGGGAGGGGGTAAAGGGTAGGCTTCTTTAGGTCAGGTTTTTAGATGGGGGAAGTACATTATGGTCCCTGGATTTCTGGCAGTTTGAGAGGAGGAAATGTGCATGGCACAGCACTGTTGAGGTTGACTGAGTGTGACTGGGAGTTGGAGTTTCTGAGGACTTCAGTAGGGCATTGACTTATATTCGTTGCTTGCAGGCTCGGTCCACACCGGGTGGGGGCTTGGGAGGTTGCCACCTCCGGCATCCATTGCATCAGTCGTCATTTCGCCAGGTGGTGCCACGTCACAGCCTATCCAAGTGTCAAGCCAGTGTAGGTCCACATCAGTAGCGGATTCAGGCCAGTTGTCTCAGCGTCCAGCTCCAGCTGTAAGCAGCCAGGCAATGTTGGGGCCTCGGATGTCATCATCGTTGGGGAGCAGCCTGCCTATGTCAAGTCTACCGACCTCGCCCCCGGCATCCGTTCTGACTGGAGCGTGTTTGTCTCCTGGATCAGTGCCATTCCCTGCCAGATTGGTGGCTAAGGCACGCTCGGGAGTTTACATTGAGATGAAAGAGCTATTGGGCGATAATATAGCTCTGCTTAGTGAGTTGGAAACTTTTAATGGTCCTCACCACCTCGTTGGCATCCCAGGGGTTAATAAACCACGGCTGCGAGAAGTTGCATCACTGTCCTCCTGGATTTACTGTTTCTTGGCATACTTGGCGTTACGATGCCCCGACGATGACACGAGGGAGCGCTTGGTATATGCCCAGCTGATTGTTAGGGAGTCACTGCGTCATGGGGGCAAGAGCTGGTTGACGTACGACAAGGTGTTTCGTCAACAGGCAGCGCTAGATGGCTCGCTTAGATGGAACGAGCTGCATCCGGCTATTCTGGCTTCAACTATGCTGGTGAGCCTGCTGCCATCAGCGCAGGCGCCTCAGGGGCGTGCTGGTACTTTTTGCTCTCTCTGTCAGGGTGTGGATCATCGAGCAGACCAGTGTGCATTAAGTTATCTGCACCACTCTGACACAAGATCATTTGGTGGCCGAGGTTTGGGGACTTCAAACCGGATCTGTCAATCGTGGAATCGTGGAAGCTGCAGATTTCCAGGGGGTTGCACATTCAGGCATGTTTGTCATGTATGCTGTCAACCTCACCCAGAGATTCACTGCCCCAGCAAGAGTACCCAGGGGTTGCCGCAGGGTCCACCTCCAGGCCAGCCTCGCCCAATTGTCCCGAGTCGCTAGTGGGTGTCAGTTTGCCTACGAACGCTATAACTATCTATTCTTGCCTCTGATTTGTTGCCACATTATAGTCATATATTCAAACAAATATAATCATTGTCCAAGTTGGGTGGTTGATAGAGGGTGGTTAGGTAGGTTTGGAATCAAGGTGTTTGGGTAATAATAGGTATGTATATATGAATTAATAGACCAATAGTCGTTTCAGTGAAAGAAGGGGAGATTTAATATTGATATAGTTTGGCGTAGTCATTGATAGGTTAATTTAAATGGCTAGACACGGCAGGATCTTAGTCTCATTTGGGGATTGTACACCTGACATAGCTAGAGTATTGTTTACTTGTCATTAAGGGGGCGGGTAGAATAATTTGTGGGGTAGAGGTGTCTGAGTGTTGAACTGGCGGTCAGTTGTCAGGACATGGTTTATGCAGGTGCAGTAGTCGGAGAGCTGGCTGGGCTGCCGCCGTTCACAGCTAGAGGTCTGGGACTCTACCAGGGTCGTCACATCTATGTAGAGGATCTACTGGCCTTCGAGAGTGGGGAGTACCGGAAGGATGCACCTCAGTGGCAAGTTTTGTTCTCACCCTTCTGCTTGCAGAATTGGGCACCGGTGTTCGACTCTCACCCGGACAAGCGTTTTTCGCAGTACGTGTGGAATGGTTTGTGTCACGGATTTCGGTTGGGGTGCCGCAAGGTGTGCCGGGTGAAGTCAACCAGTCATAATCACCCGTCAGCAGCTTCCCAACGGGGGGTAGTCTCTGAGTATATCCAGTCCGAGTGGAGGCTAGGTAGGTTAATTGGCCCCCTCTCCAGGGAGGTGGTTTCACAGGTGCACGTCAGCCCCATTGGCCTCATACCTAAGCCCCATCAGGAAGGCAAGTGGAGACTGATTGTCGATCTCTCCTATCCGAGAGGTAGCAGTGTGAATGCGGGAATTTCAGAGGAGCTCGCATCAATCTCGTACATGCATATGGACGACGTGGTTGAGTGCATTCAGACTCTGGGATCTAGCATACTGATGGTGAAGATTGACCTGGAGAGTGCGTACAGGCAGATCCCAGTGCACCCTAGCGATCATCATCGGCTTGGAATCGAGTGGGAGGGACAGACATATATAGACAGAGCACTTCCGTTTGGGCTAAGGTCAGCTCCGAAAATTTTCTCAGCGGTGGCAGACATGATGACTTGGGCACTTTACAGAGCGGGTATCACTTTGGTTTCACATTATCTGGATGATTTCCTCATTTTTGTTCCCCCGGTATCAGGTGATGGGGTGGAGCTACGAGCATTGGCATTGAGCACATTTGCTCACCTGGGGGTGCCAGTTTCAGCACATAAGACGGCGGGTCCCGATAGAGTCATCACATTCCAGGGAATTGAGATTGACACGAACGCTGGTCGGTTGCGTCTTCCAGAAGTCAAATTGCATAGGCTACAGGAGATGATACGTAGTTGGGTTGGTCGAAGGTCGACGACCCGGAAAGATTTGGAATATTTTTTGGGTCATCTCTGCCATGCAGCAATGGTGGTGCGCTCAGGCAGATCCTTTCTGAGGGCGTTATTCGCCTTGCTTCGGCAGGCGAAGCAGCCACATCATTTCATTCGTTTGACGGCGGGTGCACGTGCTGATATCTTGTGGTGGAGGTGCTTGCTGGGTCACTGGTCGGGCAGCTCAGTTTTTGCATCTGTCCCTATTTCCTGTCACATCCATACCGACGCATCAGGGTCATGGGGGTGTGGCGCTGTGGCTGAGGGGCTAGGGTGGTTCCAGTTTAGTTGGCCTCCACACTGGGATAAAGTTGACATCTCTACAAAGGAATTAGTTCCAATTGCTGTAGCAGCGGCTGTATGGGGGCCTAGCTGGGTGGGTAAACATGTGCGTTTCCACTCTGACAATGCAGCTGTGGTTGCCTGTGTGCAGAAGCGGTCAGCGAAATCTCCCCCTCTTGTCCAGTTATTGAGGTGTATATCACTATATTGTGCATATTGTGGCTTTCAAATATCCGCCGAGCATGTGCCAGGAGTGGTCAATGTGGTAGCAGATGCTTTATCTAGAGACAGAGCTGATCTGGTTTCCCCTATTATATCACAGATTCCAGAGACTCCAATTCCACCGCAGGTGCATCATCTCCTCATAGTAGAAAGGCCGAACTGGGGCTCCGAGGCCTGGACGACGTTGTTTGCCAGCTCTTTGAGCACGGTATTGCGCAGTCAACTAGAAGAGTCTACGAGTCAGGGCAAAGACGTTACCTCGCCTTCTGCCAGCAGTCAACCTTAATTCCTTTGCCAGCATCGGAGGTGACCTTGTGTTGTTTTGTAGCCTCATTGGCAGTGGAGAACCTGTCATATGGAGCAGTACGATCATATTTAGCTGCAATCCGATACCTCCACATCACTAATGGATGGCCCGACCCCTCTTCAATGCCATTTCCCCGTCTTAGTTATGTCCTTACTGGCATGTGTCGTCTTGGTTCGGTTAAGCCAAGAGCCAAGAGGCTCCCCATCACGCCACATATTTTACGGCAAATTCATAGTCTGTGGTCACAGTCACCCCCTTGTAGTGACAAGGTGATGTTATGGGCGGCCTTCTGTCTTGGATTTTTCGGTTTCTTGCGAGCTGGAGAATTTACGTACGCTGCTCAGTCGACTTTGGGTGACATGCAGCTTACTGTCCAGGACATCTCAGTTGACTCTCATGATCAGCCATCCCACCTGCAAGTGAGATTGAAGTCGTCCAAGACTGATCCGTTCGGGGCAGGTTTCACTCTGCATTTGGGTACCACCGGTGATATTTTGTGTCCTGTGGCCGCCATGCTTGGCTATTTGGCATGTAGACCTCCTGGGCCTGGGTTCCTCTTCAAATTTGAGGATCGGACTCTCTTGACGCGAGATCACCTGGGAAGGGAGCTTAAGCGGGTTCTGGAGTCTATTGGGATGGACACGAGGACTTATAGTGGTCACAGCTTCCGTATAGGTGTGGCGACAGTGGCGGCGCAGAAGGGCCTCAGGGATTCATTCATTCAAACTCTGGGACGTTGGAAGTCATCAGCATTTTTAGATTATATCAGAACTGATGTCGCAACCCTCACCCGCACTGCTTCCAGGTTATCAAACTAGCGTGTTGTCTATACTTGTTGTGTTGGATGTCAATAAATGAGATGTCAGTTGATTGTGATGGGGATCACGCCAGTACTCCAGGGAGATAAGGTTTTGCTGGGATAGGATATATGAAGAATGAATAGTTGGGATAAGAGAGGTTTATATATTAATAACAGACCGGTATTGTTCATGCCTAAATATTTGTTAGTGGGGGATACTATAGTTAAGAGGGAACTAAAGGGGGTTATCTTAGTATATGGGTTTGGGGAGTGTGACTTTCAGCCACTGGAGGATGTACCAACATACACTCCCCAAGAATCTCAGGAAACTAATAATGGAAGGGGCAAGACCGCAGCAGGGGAAAGGCTTATCAGGGCACCTGGCTTAGCGGAATGGGCCATAGAGTAAGCCGGGAGGAGGCCAATAAGGGCTAGCAGGGGTTAGCGCGGGGGTGCTAACTGGTGCTAGCATGGGGGTGCTATCACGGGCTAGTAGGGGTGTTTAATGGTGAGCTAGCAGGATCTAGCAGGGGTAAGCTAGCAGGGTCTAGCGGTGGTGTGCTAGCAGGATCTAGCAGTGGTGCGCTAGCAGGATCTAGCTGGGGGGTGCAGGACCTGGTTCCAAGTATTGGCTGGGAGGGAGGCTCCTGCGCATTACCAATCCCCCTCCTTCCATTAATGGTTGCGGAGGTTTATCTGGGTAGGGAGGGGAGGAGGTGGGGTGGGTCATCCCACATGACAAGGTTAATTGTAATTTAAATGAGTTTAAATGAGGTTAACGTTGGAATGGCAATCGGGTAAGTATCGCTGCAGCGGAAGGTACGGGCTTGTGAACAGGATGGAGGGCGCGGCTGGGGATGACATGTTACAGTGGCACGTGAGCAAGATTGCCAGCAACGAGGTGAGCTAAAGCCATAGTAAGAGTTAGAGTGGGAAATCTGTGCTCCAAGTTTGCCCCTCCCACCCACTCCCCTTTAGGAGGTAGAGGAGGTAGGCATCAGCAGGGTTTATTAGTGGGGAGGGAGTATTAGTGTGGCCGGTAGTGGTTCCTTAGTGGTGATAAGATCGGTGTTAATGTTTTGTGTAGCTAGTACGCATTCACAACATTACCTCCACTCTTCGGAGTGTGATAGCGCAGGAGTCATTGCACTTTCCTCCCAGCTACATGCGTCGTGTATTAGAGCCAGGTCCTAGTATGGTGTCGGGTAAGGGGATGCATGGGGGTTAGAGGATGTTGTACCAACATACACTCCCCAAGAATCTCAGGAAACTAATAATGGAATGGCAAGACCGCAGCAGGGGAAAGGCTTATCAGGGCACCTGGCTTAGCGGAATGGGCCATAGAGTAAGCCGGGAGGAGACCAATAAGGGCTAGCAGGGGCTAACGCGGGGGTGCTAACTGGTGCTAGCATGGGGGTGCTATCACGGGCTAGTAGGGGTGTTTAATGGTGAGCTAGCAGGATCTAGCAGGGGTGAGCTAGCAGGGTCTAGCGGTGGTGTGCTAGCAGGATCTAGCAGTGGTGCGCTAGCAGGATCTAGCTGGGGGGTGCAGGACCTGGTTCCAAGTATTGGCTGGGAGGGAGGCTCCTGCGCATTACCAATCCCCCTCCTTCCATTAATGGTTACGGAGGTTTATCTGGGTAGGGAGGGGAGGAGGTGGGGTGGGTCATCCCACATGACAAGGTTAAATTGACTGAAATACTCAAAGTTCTTTACAGGTTAACTTTTGACCACCAATTATCAGGGAATCGTACATGATCCAATAATAATAATTATTAAGCACTACTAAAGTAATTTAGTTTAAATAATAAACATTATTTTTTCTTTTAATATAATTCTTTATGTGCATTAGTTAAGTTAATTACTACTACATAACTATTATCATACATGAAATTGTGTAATAGTCATAAAGCGATTAGACAAACTACTTAATATACTTTAATTAGATCTATGAAGAGTATACTTAAACTATTTTGAGTTCTAGAAATAGAATTGACTGAAATACTCAAAGTTCTTTACAGGTTAACTTTTAACCACCAATTATCAGGGAATCGTACATGATCTAATAATAATTATTAAGAACTACTAAGGTAATTTTAGTTTAAACAATAAACATTTTATTTTTTCGTTTAATACAATTCCTTATGTACATCAGTTAAGTTTATTTACTTCTACATAGCTATTATTAATTGAGCTATACTATAATGATATGATCTTACCTGTTGCCAACTCTGTGCTTGTACATCAAGACACCAAACATCACTTAAAGCATTGCCATCATATCCACCAGCTATTAACAACTGTGGATTGTTGTTGTTATAATCAAGACAAACAGTGGCATGATAACATCTTGGAGATGGTTGTGGTGCTCCACGTACAAGTTTTGTAAAACACTATTAGTACGAAAATATAATGTACAATCAAACAAATACTTTACAATATATTATATAATATTTAGATGAACTGAAACATTTCTTTATGCCTAATTAAATATAACAATATCCAAAAGTATCAGCTGCATTTTAAAAGCCTATCAATTATGTTAGTAACATGTACTGTATTTTGCTGCCACCTGAGTAAGTCCAATTACACTATTATACTGTGCTTAGAGGAGATTATTATTTCTCTTAGTATTACTAACTAAAGTAATCAAGCAGTCTATGCTGGCATTGGTCTGCCTGAATAGAATAAAAACAAAGTTTAGTAATTATGATAAGAACTTGCAATGATATAAAACACAGCAAAATGAACAATTATCATATTACATGATTCTAGTTTCATGGCGACTGGTGTATGTTGCTGTCAGGATAGTTTCCTGACAACATGCATCATATATTTGTTATAATAATGTAAGCATAAAAAGATTTTCAGAGTATAAAAGTGAACACAAACATTAGTAATCACTTTAAAATGTCAAACATATTTGAGTCAGGAAACTTTGTGTCTCAATAAGATCATTGAAGTGGTCCATTAATAAATTTAAAAAAAAAATTATTCCACCCTAGATATCTTCACATTGATAAGTTTAGGTACATGACCTGTGAGAACTCAAGATGATATTTCAAGCTGTTGCTGTATGAGCAGGTCATTACCTTTGTTGTTATAGCAACTGGCTGTTCTTGTCAATTTTATTGGTTGGGCTTCTTTCCTCTTGTGTAGCTACTCAACCCAGGTTAGAGCAGCTGATAAAATATCAACTGGGGGTGTGGGTAGTCCCTACAACCAACTTTACACTGTGTAAGTTACCTGTCCTCTAGTACTAACTACTAACTATAGTAGTGAAGAATAAACAACTTATTACACCCATCAGAGTGATATGACTAAATATTTCACTCCAAAGCTTTATTTTCACTCGCCTCTGGCTCTTTAAAATAAATTAGCCAGGTCATGAACTGTTTCGCCATATCACACTCTGACTCATGTAATAAGTACTATATAAAAGATAATGCACCACAACCTGAACTAATGGATTTTTCTCAAGTATTTTATACCTCTTTCATAATATAAACATATATATACTTACCCCATGTAAGCAGCTTAAGCTAAAAATAATTGTTTGAACCTCAATACAACAAATACCCTCTGCAAGTGCAGCTGCTTAGAAACCTATATAAAAATCCTACTACACGTCCTTTGTACTTTATACAGTGTACTCTCTCCCTATTTTTTTTTTAATATTTTTGCTACTTTGCAATGGCCAGTTGCAACTTACTAGTCTCTTCAATGAGAACTCATCCAGGTCAATGAGAACTCTTCCATGTTAATGATAATTTATACACAGAATTATATAAAATATTTGCTTATTTTATTTATTTCAATATAGAAATTTTTAATAATTGGACACTCCACTAAATTCTTGTTTTTTTTTTAAATAAGTGGCTGGTTTGCCTTAGTTTCAATGTTCCATGAAATCCTCCATTTTAACTAATTCACTAGATAGAAACTTTCAATAAAGGAATAAACTACTTTTGATAGCCTGTGCTGCAACTATCTTTAGTCTGAACTAAGATATATATCCTAAATAAATTATAACTTCTAGTCCTCTCTCAATATGCAATTCATATAAACACTGAGTCTGCAGCACAAAACATTTAAAGTTTTTACATATACAGCCATATGCTAATCAATTTTGAATGTATTTATTTTACATAATATAATATAGTTAACATCGTACATATTTACTGGGCGGTGAATAGTATAATTTTTATTATACGGCATAATTTGTATACATTATACATGTTGACTAACATCATTTAGTCACTAGCTCCAAAAATTTTCAATTACGCGGTAGGTTCTTGATTTTTCACAGACGCTTAAACTCGCCGAAATCATTGGCGGGGTCCTTCCTGTTGGCATTTATTATCCTCCCCTGTGGCATTTAGAACCCTAGCTTGTGACATTTAGTACCCTAGCTCACTCCACCTTCTTTATTGTTTGGAATAGCTACTTGACAATTCTGACACATTTGTATATTATTCAAAATTTTAGGGATATAACAAAGAAATATTTTTATTTTTTTATACTGATATTAAAATAAAGTGATGAGTAGCTAAAACTGATTAAATAAGTTACAACAGCTAATGATGATATTCCTATTTATTTGAGATAATATTCATAGTAACTGAGCATGATTGGAAGTTAAAAGTAAAAGGAGAAGTGAAAGTTGTGCTGGAAGATTGCAAAGTATTCATGCTATTAGCACCACACGAGTAATCAGAAGTTGCTGCAGTAACTCTCCGTTTTGTTTTCTTACTTCGAAGACGAAAAGGCACAATTTGGTGGACAATTCTTGGGTAAATATTTCTTTCAGGGGTGTAACTTCTCATCCGTACTCCGTAGAAATGTGTGCACACCATTGTTGCCATACATTGACACAGTATTTTGTGTCAGCCATGGTCTTAGAAGGTATAGCACTAAGCTTGGCCTTCATAACCTCATCCTCGTTTTTCCTGGGAGCAGCTCCAAGTTATAGTCGTGAACAGAATGTTCCGCTGAATAGCTGGTTGACCAGTAACTAAGGTTTGTTCGCTATCAGACGTTTCCCCGTTTAAAAGGTCCATAATTTCTGGTGATAAAAAGTCCAGTAATGACTCCATAAGTTAGCCTGAGAAGTGGTGGAACAGGCTGTATCACCTAGCTAGCTTTTATTTTTATTTTTAGTGACTAAATCAGTTAGACAGAGGCACCAAGGAAACTACCGGATTTAGGAAACCCTCAGGCCCTTAGTAGCACCCTCGCTTCGCTCGGGATGCTACAGCTCAGGGCCTTCGGGATTTCTAAATCCGGTAGTTTCCTCGGTGCCTCTGTCTAACTTATATATAATTGATACAATTACAATGATTGAGAGATTACAAAAAATTCTTACCATCTGTGCCAAGTCTATTAGGTAAGTGTCATTGAGTCTAATACTGCCAACCCATCCACCAAACAAGACCGCATGTGTAGGACTAATGCAGGTGACTGTAAACCAACCTCTAGGAGAAGGTCTACTCCCAGTGATCAAGGGAGAAGACCATGTACCTATAGCAATGTAATATTTATTTGGTAAGTTATTATAAGATATCTATTTTATGAAGATTTCAAATGTTCTTTACATAAATTTAGAGCCTCTTTATATATAGTAATTATTATACAAGTTCTAATTCAAAAGTATCGTATTTATTGGTAGTAGTAATTGACCAAAGATCAAATGTTTGGGTTGACATTATTGGAATAATAAGAATGACTTACATTATGTTAATACAAGTACACACAATGAATGCCTATGATTTTATATAAACACTTTATATAGCCCAAAATTATTAATCTTAAATACTTCAAAGACTTTATTTGATAATTATGTAATAGTTATGCCATGGCCAACGAGGGGTTATGGAATATAACCGTCCCGATCCCGAGGGCGAAGCCCGAGGGATAAGGGCGGTGATATTCCATAACCCCGATGTTGCCATGGCACAACTGTTTTATACCATAGTTGCTGCTACTACTACTCTCTCATATCCACCTATATGGGACCAGCCCTACCACATATAACTCTCACAGCTAGCTGCTTTACTGCTTACTGCTGAGCAGCCCAGGTAGAGTTAGATCTGGAGATAACAGCTGGCAGCTACAATGCTAAAGCAAACTTGCTAAAGTAAACTTGCTAAAGTAAACTTTCTGGCGTGCTTCAATTGAGTTTTAATTGAATTTTAATTTTGGGCCGGAAACACGGAAGAATTCGCTTGACACCGGGAAAATATCATAGCCCCAGGAAGAATTCGCTTGACACTGGGAAAATATCATAGCCCCAGGAAAAATCACCGGGAAAATATCACTTTTAATCCATGGGTGTTACCGCAGCAACCATGGTATAAGTCTATAATAAATCACATACATAAATTAATTTAGCTGTGCATTTTATAAAAATTAGAACCCGTTGCTATATTGTTACTAGGTGTACTAACTTGGTAAGTGTGTACTATTTTTTGCCTTTAGGTATATAAACTGTGCATACTAACCACCCTTGGGGTATTGCTATTTTTGAGTTTTAGTTTAATAGAATAGGCCGGATAAAGCTGTGTGAGGCCTGGATATGATATGTGAGAGTCTACTACCCTCTCATATCCATACTATACGGGACCAGCCCTAGTTCGACTCTCCTGCTGACCTCATACCGCAGGAATTTACCATAGCTAGCTGCTTAACCGATTAACGCCGGAAATTAAATTCGCGATTACGTGCGCGTACTCCGAAATTGTTTACAAGAAATCGTGACCGTCACCTCGAGGCTTGAACCGCCTGAGCTTTTTCTTGTCTAGAGGCAATACGCTTCGAAGTAACCGACGGCGATGTATTAACTGATTGAAGCTAAAGCCTTCCTCTACCCGCGGGCTAAGTTTTGTTTAGTTTCTATGCGTTTGAAGTGTATGAAGTGCGCACTCATTGGAAACTAAAAGCTTCAAGGTAAGTATACCATTGTTAGCATCAGTATTGTAAAAGTTTAGGCTAAGACCTTATGTTTCATAGCTATATATTGTTGTTTTAAATGTTCACCAGCCGCTTGCTTTGAAATAATTCAGCAACTATGGATTTTGGCTGTTTATTTTTTTTTTGTGTGAGCCATATACTAGAATAATTATAACATAACAAGCAATTATATAGACTACTGTGTTTGCAATTCTAGGATTTTTTTCTGATAATACAATGAAGCAGTCCGATTGAACTCCCATGGTGACAAAGCCACACCCCATAATCGACACTGTACCGTACCATGATGTGTCTGTTGTTACTGTTCTTGACATAGATTGCACATCCTTCTCTTCATACCTGAGAAACTTTCTCCTAAGAAATCCATTTTATGGGCACCTTCAAGTAGGGGAGAACTGGGAGGAAGAAAGTCTGTATCCTCATGCAATAAGAACTTGACCTTTTTGTGGTTAGTGTTGTTCAAAATCTATATAACCCTCTGTGTATGAACAAACGAAGCTAAAATAGCTTGCCTTTTTCAACCTTTACTTCCTCCAGGTCATCAAATTCTTCATTGCTGCCCTCCATGAAGACTTCTTGGCCACGGACCTCTACACCTGAGAAGTCTTCTCCCTTATTCTATCTCTGAGATCATAAAATTCTTCATCACTGCCCTCTATGAAGACTTCTTGGCAGTCTTTAAATTTTATTGACAACTTTATATCATATTAATAATTGATAAATATTTTTGTCTATTAGTTATAGCTATTCATATTTTTTTTTTTGTAACTTTGATTTTCTTTATACACAAACAGTGCTACAATTTCAATCTACAAATAATAAAAAAATTTCTATGGTAAGGGTCATTAAAACCTTGCCTCCCTTACACTTACCTCACAGGAGAATCGCTACGGCGTTGTGGGAGCTCTTGAAACACTTGCGATTGCTGCTGGTAGCTAATTGAAGCGGGTACTATGGCGGTTACGCAAAAATGCGTAACCCGCGCTGTGAAGCACCCTCGTGCTTGACGCAGAAACGCGTAATTCGGCGATAATCGGTTAACTGTTTACCACAGAGCAGCCCAGCCCAGGGTAGAGTTAGATCTGGAGATAACAGCTGGCAGCTACAATGCTAAAGTAAACCTGCCAGGTGTGCTTCAATTGAATTTTAATTGAATTTTAATTTTGGGCCGGAAATTCGAAAATGCTGATAAACCAAGTTGCTGGTGGAAACTGGGCTGGCTTTGGGGTAAACGGGGTTCTAAAATAGTTAGAGCATGCGCTCAGGTACTGGTGGATTTAGTGCACAAAGCCCTCGGGCCTACGGCCCTTGGGCTTCAGTGCACTAAATCCACCAGTACCTAAGCGCGTATGCTCTAACTATTACTTATTACTTCAAACTAATTTAATATTTTAAATTATTTACTTTTTGAGGAAAGGTATTCTCAAACACCTCAGTACTTATGCAACTGCTTAATGTATGTCCACTATTTTAACAAATTTGCTTTATTACTATTGATAGACACAGTCACATATAAATTGCTTTATTATTACTATTTACACAGAGCAAGGAATACTTAGTGATGCCCATTGTGTGAATATATAGTAAATGAGTCATCCTAGAAGCAATACTAAACACAAGAATACATAATTGGCATGTTTAAACTAATGTTATTCAATTCTATTACTACAAATAAATTCGTACACAAATCAAATTCCTTAGTTAAAAAATCACTAATACATACTCAATATAATCATAACCTGAGATAGAAATTATTCTAGTTTCTATTAATGTAGGAAATAAATGATTGAAAAGTCATTAAAAATCATTACTAAAGACAAATATTAGCACTGTAACCATTAAATTTTATTCACATCTACACGACAAAACTAAGTATAGCACAAACATATAAAACATGATAACTACATTACCTCGCGTACTTTAACACTACAAATAACTCTAAAGATATTGAATTTGTAATACATTATAAACATACACTGTATTTTAATTGCATGTAAAAACTAAATTATTCCAAATTAATTGAAACACAATTTGTAACTTACCTTGTGAAATATGGTACTTATGAATCTCATTTGTGAAGCCACGGCCATCTTGAACATGTTTCATCTCAGTAAATTGTGATCCAGACTGCAGTTCACCTGATGGTATGCCACAGCCTCCAATGGTAATTAATGAATCATTATAATATATCATTTGACAATCAGATTTCCTCATGGGTCCACTATCATGTGGTGGTGAGAGTTGCATCCACGTCAAGGATCTGGTGTCTAGCTGATGTAATGAAGCATGGAATGTTGTACCATCTTGACCACCAAACAAGTAGAGAATATGATCTGAATAAGCAGTTGCACAGTTATATATTCCAGGAGGTGGAGTACCAGATGTTGGAAGTTCTTTCCAGGATTCAGTAGAGCACTCATAGATTTGAATTACGCTTCTCAGTTTTCTTTTATTCTCAACAAAGTTATCAACACGACCTCCATAAACATACAGTTTTTCAAAACTTGCTGAGGCAGCAGCTTGTGCTCGAGGTGAAGGTTCATAGTATTTAAGAGGCTGATCTATGATAAATCATATTACAATTGTATAAATACAATTTCATTTTACAGATACACAAACTACTATAATTTCACTGCACAATTAATGTAAAGGTGCAATTGCTGATATGTTAATTTTACTGAAATAATTATTAATTGAAATCGTTTCTAATGTAATTTGAATTTGTTTAACCGATTACACGCGAATAAAAATTTTAATTGCGCCTTACGTAATGCGGTTACGGGCGCACACGAGACACAGAGGATTGATTGCTTGGTGGGAGGGTGACACTAACATAGTTCCCAACCGTCCCGATTTGGCCGGGACACTCACGATATTTCTGCATCGGTCCCGGTACACGCTCAAAGGATGAATTTGTCCCGACAAACTAAGCTTTTCGATAAATGCCAATTCAGCAAAAAAATCTCGTGATATTTTATGATGTAATACTTTTCCCCCGTGCTCATTTGGAAGTGGCTAATTTTCTAGTGTGACTAATCTTTTTCCTAGTGATGGCTGAACTTCCTAGATCTAAGAAGCCAAAAAGAGCAAGTCATTTTGATCGCAAGTGGGTGACTGAATTTGATGGAATTACTGCCAGCTCTAAAGGTAAGTACTAAGCTTAGGATATCTTTCAGCTAGGTTATGTAGCTAGCTGAAGTAATTTTAAATTGCAGGAAATATCTATGCAAGATGTATATTTTGTGGGCTAGACCTGTTGGTGTCCCATGGTGGAAGGCATGACATCACGAAGCATGTGACTTCAAAGCATCACTTGGAAATGGCCAAATCAGCTTCTTCCTCGAAATCTATTTGCAGCTATTATAAGCCTTCTGAGAGTCAGAGTGTTATAGAAGCTGAAAGTCGCTGGGCATTATTTGTGAGCAAACATAACCTTGCATTTCTCAATAGTGATCATGCAACACAGTTGTTTACTAAGATTTTCAAGGACTCGGAAATTGCAAAGAAGTTTTCTTGTGCTCGTACAAAATGTGCAGCAATTGTTACAGATGCTCTTGCTCCTTATTTTACATCAAAATTAATAAAAAATCTTTCTAATCCTTTTTCTATAATGATTGATGAGTCTAATGATAAAACAGACAAATCATGTATAATCCTAGTAAGAGTATTTGATTCAGAAGTAGGTGACATTCGGACAAGATTTTTAGATATGCCAATTGTAAACATTGGTACGGCTAATAATCTCTTTAGTGCTTTGAAAGAGTTGTTACATAAATTTGGCCTCACCTTTAGTAGAGCTGTTTCTTTCATGTCAGACACCACAAACGTGATGAAGGGAGCAAGATCTGGTGTAAAAAAGCTTATTAAAGATGAGAATCCATTTTTGCATGATGTTGGATGTATATGTCATCTGGCAGATCTTGTGGTTAAAGCTGGAATGGAAACTTTACCTATAGATATTGATCAACTTTTTGTTGATGTATTTTACCACTTTTATCATAGTAGCAAGAGAAAGCAACAATTTACAGATTTATGGCAGTCTTTGTTCACATCTGAGCCTGAAGTCATTCTCAAGCACAGTACAACGCGCTGGTTGAGTCTCCTGCGATGTGTCCGCAGATATATAAATCAGTATGAAGGGTTAAAATCATATTTTTTGACCTGTGACAACAGAACAAATAAGGTTGAAAGCATTACTGCTAGACTTGAAGATCCTTTAGTTCTGCCTCTTCTTTACTTTCTCTCCTACATCCTGCCACATATAGATCGCTTCAATTGCATCTTTCAAAAATCATATCAAAATACCACTTGTCAGCTCTATGTTGAAATAAATAGATTAGTTAAGTTATATGCTGCCAATTTGTTAACCTCAGCTTCCATTCAAGCTTCAGGAACAAATTTGAAAAATCTGAAATTTGATAGCCAGTTAGAAAATGAGCATTTAGGCATTGGTACAGAAACATGGGCCGCTATATCTGTATTTGAACAAGAACGTAATACTAAGCCATTTTTTGAAGCAGTAAGAAAGTTTTATGTCACATCTATTAAAAAGATGATTCAAAAATTTCCTTTCGGTGATAGTCTTTTTCGTGACTTAGAAATTTTATTGCCTACCAAGTTGACATCTACAACAACTATAAGTATTGCCCTTAAGTTAGCTGAACGTTTTCCTCAACTGGAAATATCAGACACCTTTTCTCTTGATAAGCTTCGGGAAGAGTGTTTGGACTACACTCTTTCATCAGCTGATCTTCCTACACCAGACATGTACACAGCAGCTGATGGTATTGAAAGGCCACAGATAGGAAGATACTGGAGAAAGGTTAGTCAACTATTGACTCTAGATCGTCAGCCAAGATTTCCTTTACTGTACAAGCTAATGATAGGACTCATGACAATTCCAGCCTCCAATGCTGATGCAGAGCGAGGATTTTCTATGTTACGAAAAATACATACCGACCAGCGTTCTAATTTGAGCCAGTCAACTATCACAGCCTTAATGTCAATTAAATTGAATTGTGAAGACTGCTGTATTGATACTGAGCTGCCGAATGATTTATTGCTTGATTGCAAGAAAGCCACTTCTAAAGTAGTTAAAAGAAGCCAAGCCATCAACAATTAAACTTACTTACCTTAAACTTACAATTAAACTTACCTTAATAATCATATCAATTCTTTTTTTGTCCAGTTACATTAGCTTAGTTACTCATATTCATTGTGCATTGTGCTGATTGTTTAAAATTCAAAAAATAAATTAAATGGTGTCAAAAACTATGTTCAATTAAGGTAATTTTTATATTAAGGCAATGTCCCTATCAATGTCCCTATTGCACCTTAAATTTGTCCCTATCATATAAGAAAAATGAAGAAAATGTCCCTACCAATTGTTCACTGAGGTTGGGAACTATGCACTAAGCGGGAGAAAGAAGACGAACGTTTGAAGATTGCCTTGGGGACAGTATTATCGAACGATAGAGTACGCTCTAGGCTATTGGGAAAGCATAAATTCGACGCTAAGGAGCTGTTCCCGACTTAAAAATAACAAAGTACTCGCACCGTTTGGCAAAAACTTTTACGGCATCGCACTGAGGCTCTTAGTAAGCACACTAGTAAGGTTGGAAGTATGGTTTCATGGCTGAAGCAGTTGGCTACTCGATTATAGAAGTAAGAGAAAGCGTTTTTGCACATATCTGTCTTACATTCAGGAAGAATTTGTTGATATTTATTTAGGGTGTGGTTTATTTTGAACTGAGCAATCTGTTATAAATATTTTGTGAACAGAGAAGCTTTTCATGGCTTTTGTGTATGAAAACAGGTACATCACAAAAATGATAGAATATTTGAGTGTATTCAGTTTGGTACTTCAAGGTGTCTTTACTTTTGATGTGCTGGTAGGCTGCATTGTTGACAGAATAGTTGGTGATCTTACTATCAAGTGCAACTGGTCATAGCGGAGGGCTCCCTGCAGTCTCACCTGTTGTATAACAATATTTATTTTTACTTATTGCTATAAAGAATGTGGTTCAAATTCCTGTAGAAATCGCTACTTTTCAAAATCATCAATTCTGTTCTCTCGTCAGAGTCCTTGACCATCTAGTAACTACTGCAGTCACTACACCCATCAGTACTGAAGTCATTCTTGCTGTCATCAAACTCCTCGTCACTACCACCAGAGTTACTGCCATCCTGGTCACTGCCATCCTTGTCACTGCCATGCTGTGCCAGGTCAAGAACATTGTCTTCATCACTAGGATGCGGAAGTCCCAGTGTTCCACTAGCCAAGATAGCTTTCTACTTGTTTTATCATGAGCAGTTATAGCTAAAGTAATATTGGTTTCTAAAAATTATTCTGTGTACCTTTATTATATGTGACCGTCTACAGGAAAATCGGGCACCATGCGGCCCCGATGAAAAATTTTTTTTTTGCACTTACACACTCCTCGGCAAGCAGATATTAAGTTCTCCAAGTTTTATCACCATAGCTTTAGCCATTCCTGCTATATATCGCCTAACTGTTCCCTTCATTAGGCTTATTTAATACAATTTTAAGAACTAAATCGATCTTTGTGCGACGTCTGCGCATGCTGCGTTGTGCCCGATTTTCCCATAGACGGTCACATATTATGAAATATATTTTCAATTTATATTTTATTAGAAAGAAGTCTTATTGTTGTGACAAAATTTACTCAACATTTTCTTATGGCAGTCTATGTATTTTATAAGCCTATAATAATACTTACAACAATATAGAATCGTCTGCAATTGTGATTGGTGGCTTCCTTGACTACACAAAGCTGTAGGGCGAAATGGACGTGAAGACACATTTTTGACGCATTTTCGCATCTTCCGCGGTTATCGATTTTTCTCAATTGAAGCGTATTTGTGTCTTCCGCGATTAATCGGTAGTTGAATATTTAGTTTTTAAAGTTATCACTTGTACTGAATTTGGATGTTACCAATAAATGTTTTAGTTGGTATTTAGCTGCTGTTGTTATTTAGCTGTTGTTGGTATTTAGATGTAAGGCAGTGAATACCATATTTGAAAATATTGTTTGATTACCAATCCAGTCATCTTAGGCAGCTGTTAACCACAAAGTCCAAAAGCAGCTGTCAACACTATATAATACTCATAAGTGGAATTTACTTGTACTTGTAATGAATGAAATGCTAAAAATCAAATATTGTTTGAAAATAAGAATAACAATAAATACACATCAGGTTAATTATGCTTTAGGTAAGATGTTGAAAAAATTAAGGGAATATGGTTTGTGTATTAAGATAAGAAAAATAATTGTTAATGATTAATATCTTAAAGTTTAACTGACTTTAGTCAGAACTATAACATATTTGAAGTGGGCAATTTTGTTACTAAAATTGTGTTCTTACATGTTCCACAATGTTTGTGAGTCACGAATCTGTCCCAACCTTTTGTATAATTCAATTTAAAGCTCTGATGAACATTTACATTTCAATTGAAATAATAACAAAAATATTATAATAAAAAAAAATGGAAACTTTAACAACATAATTGATTGCATTACAAGTGGCTGTAGTTGTGGTTTATTAATTTAACATCACATTGAATAGAGATTAATTTACCTTTATTATAGGGGCCAGGATTGGCTTCAACATCTCCACATAGTAATAGTAGTTTCTGTTTTAGTGAAGTAGTTCTGGAATGAATTTCTTTTGAGACATTTATTGAACTATTCCAAATGGACCAGATCAATGGTAGAGATAGCAATTCTACTTTATTATTTGTCTTTCGTGGCTTTATTACAGTACAGAGTTTGGAACATTGAGTTTTAGTTTTCCTTCTGAAAATCCAGATCATTGTGATGGCTATTAACAGATATTGAGTGTTAGAGAAACATTGAGGTTGATTGATATATGAGCATCGAGTCTCCCAGAGCGTTGATCTGTATAGTCTTCTGTTGCTACCTTCCCAGTGTGGAGCTGGATAACGATGGCGACCCATTGCTGTATCTGTAACATTAATAACAAGAAATTATTTTTAAAATATAATTACTAATATTTAAAAGTTGAAACATAACCCTAAACAATCACAAGCAACTCTATTCTTCTGTTTATTAATTGTAGTTCTTAGAAAAATGATATAGTTATACAATACAGAATAATTTATTTAATTAATTTGTGATATTCCCACTGAGTATAGTGCGGTCTGTACATTGTCCTGTTCTTATCTTGTTGTTGAAAAAATGACATCATTTTTCACTCAAATATATGTTTTATATTGTGACTATAAATGTAAAAAACATTTCTGTAATCAAAAGAAGAAAACATATCAACATGTTGATATATAGCTAGTACGCAATGAAAACAGTGGATGTAGATGCTGTCTTCACGAATGAAGCCAAACATGCAAGGGACACCGACCTTACATGCAGTTTCAACAGGAAACTCCAATTTAACAAAGTATAACTTTCACAGGTAGAAATAAATTATTGCTCACACAATTAGGAAGTGACAATGGGGGAAAACACACAAAAACTACTGCAACTCTGCAAAAATGTTAAGAAATTCTGGCAACTTAACGGTTGACAAAAAAAAACATGAATCGCTTAGTGGAAAAAAGTGGTCCGGTTGTTTCATGACTAACCGGACTAGTAATTGTGCCCCTGCAATGCTATGTATCATCAAGCATTCATTATTATTCTGTAGTTGTTGTGTAAGTTAATGATGCCTTTTGAGCCTATATTATTGACTGTAAATTTGGGAGTTGCCTCCCATGGCTAGACTCAGGACAGTTCTACCACGATGGCTTAGTGTCAATCTCACTGATTCCGAGATAGTTCGCACACTACTCGGATTTCTCCTTAAGGTTGACAAACTGATATTTTATACAACTCTTGTTGCTCTGTAAACCCCTTTCCCAGACCAACACAGTATGCAGGAAGTTATACCCCTGACTCTTACAGCTGGAGTGCTTACTCTAAGGGACTTGACTGGAGAGCTGATGGTGAGGATGAATCGAAGAAGGTGGAAAAAAAGCTTGTTGATCGAATATGAGGAAACACTAAGCTTTTTTATAAAATTTATTATACAAATTGAACTGAATTTTGAAAATTTTGTGGTGTCTAGATTGGCTGGAATGTTCTATTTGACTAAGTTCACTGAAAACATAGAGATAATAGTTCTGATGGCTCTAATTTTATCACTTTTGCCAGTTCTCTGAGTCAAGTGCTCACTACATGAAACTATCCCATGCACTAGCTTTGGCTCCCTAGAGTTTCTACAATGAGTGGACACCACTCAGTAATGTCCATATTGTCCCTGCAGTGGTAGAGTGTCAACATGAAACAAAGGAGAAAAACAATAATTTACTACTTGGTTAATACTACTGGATACGACCTAAATGCTAGCCACAATGCTAAAGTTTTCATAGAGAAATAATCAACTATTTAAATTTGGTTGCTTAATATGCTTCTAGTATATTGCAAATGAATTTTCACTATAGAGGCAATATGAAAATGAATAATGGAACTACCTGGAATTTGTAAACATAGTCAGTTATCTTTGTGAACTGTGAATAGCATTTCAGGTATTTAGGAGCCAAAACAGACTAACTAATAGCCATTGGTTATGAGGCAGTTAAGTTCAGCTAAGAGACTGCAAGAGACTTTGAAAGACTGTTAGTTAGTCACAAACTAGAGAGTATAACTAGGCTGCTGAAAACGATTTTAAAGGCCTTAAAAGATCAGAAATTATATACAGAACCATAAAATTAGTTCACTATAGCTAGGTAGCTTAATCTTTTTCTAACTATTACAGTTGACTTAGCAACATACATTCCTGAAGAAGCTAGAAAATTCTCTTTGGTTAAAAATAGACAACGTGACAATAATATCTGACTATAAACTTCTAACAAACACTAGGGTGGACTAAGTCCACATTTGGCGGACCAAATTAGCTAGCGCTTTTGGTATGGGGGACAAAATCTGCTAGCATATTTAGTCTCTCGGACTACTACCGCTATCGGATTTGGTCCTATCGGACCGAAAACCGCACGAACCAAATTTCATGTAACACTGGCATCTACGATTCATAGTTGTAGATGCTCATAATTCTCATATATTATGTGAATTATACATATATACATAAATATAAGTGGAGATACGAACATCTGATCAGTTGAACACTTTTAAAATATATGTTGCCGCCATCACTTCGTAACACACCATTCTTAACTAGATAGAGAGTAATCAAGTATATTAAGTATTGTAATTACCAGTTGATTCCAATATGAGACACACCCACACTTGAAGTGATAAGACAATGAACAATGCCCGCCAAACTGTATTGCAACTCAGAATATCTCTTGATAGGTATACTTGCTGTAGGATTTTTCTAGACATCACAATAATAAATAAAATTTATTTGCATAAATACTTACAGCATTTTTTATTATTTGAACATGGCACGGAATGATAGAGTAGCTGGATCTTACTCTAAACTAAACTCTATGCTCACAAGCCTTCAAGTATTTTCTAATTATTTAATGCTTTAAGTGCATTACTAGTACAATGTGACTAGATTAAAAGTATTGAGTATTAATAATCAATCTACTTTACTGATCCCATATCATCATCCAACAAACTTTCTGGAAACAACTATTATTGATAAGTAATTTGTAGTCTAGCTTCTGAATTATCATAGTTATCTCAGTCTCACTATCACTTTTGGGAAGGAGAAAAGAGTCAGGCAACACCCTTGAAATGAAATCAATAGAAAGTTCTATGACCGATGATTATATTTGATCCTGAACTACTGTAAGTCTGCAGGGATTTTCCGTCTGATTTTTTTAGAATGTCTGTTTACTTTGACTAACTTGTTTAAATCGATTATGGAGAGCTTACTTAAAGTACTTTTTGTTAGAAATTTGAGCTGCGAATATCTTTTAACTCTTGTGAAATTCGCGAAGTAGCCGCGCTTACAATGAATTGTTTTGAGCATTTGCTACAATCCCTATAAAATTGTGGGTATGGTCTCAAATAAAGGCCAGATCATGGACGAGCTGGCTGCAGCTACTTCTAAGGTTTTGTACTATTAGCATTACTCCAATACTTTCGTATTGTAATGGGATATTTTAGGCCTATTAGTAGGGCTTTTTGCCTCCCCCCCCACTCACCCACCCTATCCGCCCACCACCCTGAAGATGATCTCCTCATACCATTAAAATTTTGATCTTCAATAGCCTCCAAGTAACTGACCAATTATTTTCTCATTTGCCTGAAGGGTTCAGTTGTAGCGACTCAGTAGTCATTGTTCATCAATATTATAAAGAAATACATAATTGTATACACACAGTCTGTCAGCATGTTTGAGACTAGAAAAATTTGTCATTTGAACAATTCTTTAAACATGCTGTTGCTATCACTTTGTTAATCCTCCTCAACTGGTTAAAGGATAGGCTAGTTGGTGAGCGAGCGAAGCGAGCGAGACACTATTAGGGGTAGCTCAATTGAAAATCGCGGATATTTGTTTATATATATAGGGACGTACATGTTATTTGTACTTTGACCTTCTCTTATTTTTGTGTTTGCTTGATGGTACACTCTGTCCCCCAACTTCACTATAATGAATCTTCCGGTTTATCGATCATTATCCCTATCACCGTAGAAATTTAATCGTTTTTCGTTTTGAATTCATTTGCAGATACAGTTAAAACTTGAAAACCTATCGGAGTTCCATTTCTATTCGGGTTAGTGGCATTGGTAATAATTCAATGTGCTCTCTGTCATGTTTACAAGCCGTATGCAACAATATTTACTTGAAAATTTATTGTCCACTAGACTAACCACTTAGGTTAGTATTATGTAGGTACGTCGAGTTGTGTAAAAGTACATGTATTGTTTGTCTGTTGTTTTTTTCAATTCAAACAGTTGCTGCGAGTGGTTACTATTACATTTAAATACCTCTACCGATTAAATGTAATTAAAAAACTCGACATTATTTTTAGTAGCTTTGATTGTTAGAAGTTAAAATCAATCATATAATAATAGTGTAGGTCATGCCATAAACAGTTTTGTATATTTGAGTACTTATTTTGTGTAAGCCACTAATAATCTCCTGACTACATACTTGTTTTTTATTCCTATACAGAACTACCCAGATTATGTCCAGGCTATCAAGGTTCTGGCTCTTGAGGCTATCATAGTATTAATGTGCCAACAATACCAGCAGTTCATATCATAAATCATGAAAATTAAATAATGGCACAAGTTCCTTTACTAAATTTGCATACAACAACTAGCCAGTGGTGATCCTATTCTAGCTGGTCTTCTTTAGCTCCACAGCGATAAAAAAAATAGAATTGGGCCAACTATCTTCCCTGATTTAAAAGTTTAAACTATTATGCATTAGTTGCTTCAAGTAAAAGCTTATGTGTACCTTTATAAACCTCATTCGATTGACTCTACAAACTCACCTGACTGAGACAGAGTCTGACAATGCGGGAAGTAAACCAAAACTCGAGGAAAGAAAACGCAGCTAACTCAGCCCCACCCCTTTTTGGTAAGACCAAATAAATATATAGCACGTGATGCTCGTCGTCCTTCAGTTCGAACACTGCAATAGCTACTACGAGCATTAATTTGATCGCCTAATCTGCCATGAATAGTTACTAGACATGCTCTGTGCTTATTCTTACTGAGGTGAACATGCGGGTGGTACGATATTTGACCTTGGCTATTGCTATGCCTTTCGGATTTTACCGGGCAGAATTTTTAGTAAAATAGGTAGCTAAAGCAAAGAGCATAGTGTTGAGGTAACTGTTGCTAAGATTTAGATTTAGTGATATCATTATCGGTAAAGTAGTAGTAGAAGTAGTAGACAGCTTGGACATTAATCAATGGCTACTGTATTGGTCGATGGGTGAAAATGTATATTATATATAATATTTTCTGACTTCCTAGTTAGCTAGTTATCCAAAGAAGGCAATTCTTTCAACACAACAGTTCATTTTCATGCACTCATTCAAAACTCAAGGTACAACAAAAATATCTTGATGATGGTCAAATGTTATAGTCTATAACTAGATAATCATTGCACAATTCATGAGGATAAGTGAATTGTATGAAATTCCTGCATTAATTATTATGCTTTACAAATACAACAAACCTTTCATTATTATAGAAAGATGGGCTAAGTCCCCCACTTTTAGACCACAATTCTTCCAGATATAAAAAAAGGGTGATTTATGCTCCAACTCAAGGTTTCTGAACAGCTATGGCTGCTGGAATTACTCCATTACTGCTGTGGCTGCCAGGATCCCTCTTAGTACTGTCAGAATTCACAGTTCAAGTCTAAAAAGCCTGGTCAGGAAACCTCCTTACACTTCATTATGAGGCCCCGCCCACAACAGGAAGTATGCATCATAGAGGTAGTGAATCTTCTCCTGAACTGCCAAACTGTCATTCTGGAATTGCCAGAATAGACAAACCTAAATAAGATTCGCTTTGTTGGGGAGTTTAATGGTGTTTTTAGAGCAGCTTCATTCAGTGTGCTGCTTTATTTCAATTCCTGTGGAGTGAAATGTGTTCATGAGGCAACTTGTGCTTCATTTTATTGTTACTCTATAACTCGTTAATTGTCATCAAGTGTTGGGGTAAATTTTCAATTAATGTACATGTAGCACAATTTTATTTGATAGTGGCAAAGCAGCGTGAATCATTAGCTAGACACACCACCACATGCTACTCGCTGCAGTGTACAAGTTGATTTTTCAACTTTGCTGCCACTGCTGAAAGATCTCATGCTATTGCCTGCAAACAAGTCTGACTCAATTAAATTTAATAATTGCTTAGTGTTTACATGAGCTCCTGGAGAACAGTTAAAATAACTCTTTAAAAATTGTATAATTCAACTGTCTAATAATATTGCTACTGTCAAATACATCCTAGAATTTCTTATATAGCAGCTGCTATTAATTTCTGTGTGTTGTGCTTTTTTTAATGTAACATGTTGTTCTAAGAAATGAAGAGGGAAGGCCTCCCCCACCCCCCCCCCCCCCCCACACACACACACACACACATACACCCTCATTTACATCTATCAAGTTTACTTCCACTTTTGTGTGGGATCAACTGGCAGATGCAATAATATGGGGAGCCAGGAAAATCAGAGTACATAACTATTCTTCATCTGAACTGTTAGTATGTATTTCACAGGCTGTAGAGAATGGGCACGTTAATGCAAACGTTCTCTGACTAAATAATACAAATATTTTTACTAGGTATAACTGAATCATGAAAATATAATGAAGATAACATAAGTAAATGAATGAGGCAGTTTGTTATTAAGTACAACGTTAGTTATAAGTGCAATTAAGAAGTTTGCATCTGGCATCATTGGGGTTGAATATAAATATAAGAATTATTTCTAATAAAATTATAACTTATATATTTAGATTTCTACAGTATTGTCAAATGTGCATAATCATAAACATAATGTAATTATGTTTAACACATCCTCTCTTTTTCTCCGATGTCTATGCTGCTTTATAATTGATAGACTGTGCCATAAATTACATCAAAATGTTTTTGTAAGGACCATTTCTGATGAGCCACTGAAGTTTATGATTTAATATGATAGTGAAAAATGATAATGGTAATAATAAACAGAGAAGTCAAGAATAGAAAAGTTGTCAGGGTATGAATGCCATGAGAATGTTGCATGTGTATGTCCATTGTAATATGGATAAAATATTCAGGCATTATTTCAGTAAGAATCCCTATGCAGATTAAAGTATTATCAGCTCATGCTGATGTTTCAGTGAGTTGACTATTGTTTCAAACTTAACCTCATTTATTAAAACAACATCAGTGAAGCAGTAAGTCCTACATAAGACATCAACAACATAAACAATGGCAACAAGAAACAAAAATCTAAATAAATTATAATGATAAATTCAGGTGCTACTATGAACAGAAGATGTGTCTGATGGATATTTCCCTGTACTTTCTCTATAAAGGCATATTTGAACTACTCACTATGATTTACCAAACTCTTGTTACCAAATTTCAATTTTTTTAAATTCTAAATAATATTATGCTAGAGATAGCAAGAGGGAAATAGAAACAGTTTTGTTAGTAAATTTGCTTTTGACGGGTACAATTCTCAAACTATAAATTGTCACAATGGTTTTGACCAGAGAATAGGATATCATAATAATCATTTAGTTTGTCAGATATTTTAAATATCGAGTTTTGATTGCTTTGTCAATATTATTGTAATCACAAAGTCTATATCCAAAGCATTCTCCTGTTGGTCTGAGCTCCGTAAACTTTAGCATTTGGAGTGGTTTTAAAAATAAATGAATAGAAAGTAAAACTTGACTCAAATACATTGTCATTATCATCAGCTTCACTATCCCTTTCATCTCCTGAGTACTGAATTAAAAACTCATTACTTAACAAGTATTTTTTAGTAGCATTTAACAATACTTCGCAATTAATTAAATATATTATATCTAAGAAAATATAAGTTGCTAAATACTTTAAAAAATGGATTAGTTTCTTTCATGAATACAATTATCATCGACGTCTACTCATTGGTAGTTGCAATGATAAATGCAAAATTAGTTGGCATTAATCTATCTGTTCTCCTACAAAATAGCTACATTATTCATAATAATATACACACATTGTTGTTTTCATCAAACATGCTTTCAGAATTGGAATAAATGATTTTGCCACTCAACAACAGAGTTATCAAAGTGTACTCATATTCTCCAGACCTACACTTAATGTCTACTTAGACAAGAATTGAATGTGTACATTAAAATTATCAAAATTATCATAGTCGCTCGTGCACGTCTTTGAATTGAAGGTGGTGCTAGATCTGACTGGTTGCGTACAATCTGTGTGGAACTGGCTCTTCTGAATGTATATGAGCTGGAGGATTAGAAGGACGTCTTTGTGACACTATTCTGCATGCCCTAAGTACTTTGGACATTTTATCTTTGACACTTACTATCTCCTTAGAATGGTTATCATCAGTAAACTGTACTGTGCACATTTCAAGGCATTACATATTCCCACCCCCTTTTATTTCCCACAAGGATTGTAAAACAATATTGTCTCAGGAGATCTCTAGTTGACTATATAAATCTGGAATCTAGGCTAAGAAGTAGATACAGATTATTTTATAGGTTCTCAAACTACTACGCAAGGATCATCATTTCCATAGAATTTATATTGCTTATTCTGAGTAACTAAGATACAAATGCATAAATTGCATACAAAAGAATAAAAAATGTGAGGAGAGATTGCATAAATTAAAGGGTATTGAATCACTCGGTGAGGCTAAAATGCTGCAGGAAAATATCATTGGTCTTTACAGACTACATTTGAGTATATAAAATTAATAGACTATAAGGCCCAAATGCACTTAATATCAGTAAAACATAGTATTATAATGTATTTGTTGTATAACTGCTATTCATGTATAAAGTAGTAGCTAAGCTTAAAAATTTGCTGCCACACACTGAATATAGTTGAGGAAACTATTGTTTTAATGTTTTTGTTCATAAAGACAATAAGGCCAAGCATAACGTTTTGGTAGAGTTGCTAGAGGCATGTCTGAACACTATCCATTCCGATAAAACTGGACGCTACGCTATTGCAATTAAGTTTGTGAATTATCAGTATTTGTGGAGTGTTGATACCGATTAAAAGCTGAGGAACTTTCTTTAGTTACGTTTCTGTATTCAAGTTAGCTCTAAAAATACTATGTAACTTGTTCTGCGCATGAATCAACGGAAGAGTGGAAGCGGAGATGGCAAGTGATATTGTAGCCCTTCAGCAAAATGAGGTAATCCATAACAAATAATACTAAATGTCGCTCATGCCCTACATCCAACATTCAGAACTATGATGCTATAACCTTGCTAAGACCCATTGATGATAGGTAAAGGCCTAAAAATATATTAATGTTGTTATTGATACCAAATACTTTCTTTGAGGCCAAAGTGTGGCGTGCTCTAGAGCTAGTCATGGAATGAAAAAAGGAAATGAACGACAAATTATGGACTTCAGGTAAGTAGAACTCTATTTCAAAAGATGCCCAGGTCAGAGCAGGTATTTAAATTTCATATACGTGTGTGTTGTTCAACTTGGAGAGTCGCAGACGTGCTTAGAGTATATAATGAACATCACATTTTATTCACAAATTGTATTCATTCTAGGATGAAGTTCAGACACTCTAGGCTGACCTAACAAATAAATTAGGGCTTTACTATTCTCTACCTTCCATAATACAAACTTGAACATGCAAGTAATCAGTAACTAATTGTTCTGTAGTTCAATCAGTACACTTACAGTTATTTTTTACATGTATAATTGTTATTATTTATTCTGGTTGAAGCTGCTAGCTGATGCTGGATAAAAATCATTGCTCAAAGCTAGAACAGGCACTAATGGTCAAGGAAATGATGATTAATTCAATGACAATTAATATAGAAAAAACTGGAAATAAGCAAAAAGGTGGCTGAAGCAGAGGAAAGGGTACAAGGTTACATAATTGGGAAAGAAAATGCGAGACAAAGCTTTTACTATTTTTATAATTTAATTAAATAAATGAAATTTATTTAATTATATCCTGGATGATGGCAAAAAAAAAACAATTGTGAGAAATCCAAGTGACTTTGCAGGATGAACATATTGAAACAATGGATACGAGCAATGAAAGTCTAACAAAAAAGGCTTTGAAAGTTTATGTTAAGGAACTTGACAATACCAATAATGCTATGGAAAAAGTAGCAAGTGGCCATCATGACATGTAAAATAGCTATTATAATTATACAAAATGTTAGCAATAAATCAGAGGTTCATATGACAAAATTTTGTTAGAGTGGATGGTGGACAGTGATTTTTGACTCACATAATAAATAAGAGATGATAAAAAAGACCGATCTTCAAGAATTAGACACAGTGTGAGTACAGGTAGAACGAGAAAGACTAAATTTAAGTACATGAGTGTGAATACTAAGTAATAGTGATGATCTGAAAGGAATGTAGCACTACTCTTAAAGAAGAAGTGCAGAACTGTAGCTGAATGTTACCATTAGTAAGTCTGAATGTTGTGTTTAAGAATGTGTTTTAAAATCTCACATTGTATGGTGTGATGAATATTAGAAGTACTCAATATAGTACTTTGAAGAATCCATTAAAAGGTAAGATGTAACATGCAAAAGTAAAGGATTGCTATGTTATTTTTTAGGCCTATTTAGGAGGAAATTTTGGACAAAAACATTCTATTGTACAAAATAATACTCTCGACCGAAACACTTTAGAAGAGTTGCTATTCTAAGAGTCTAATTTATTTATAGAAATTTTGACAAAGACACTCTGTCTCTAAATGTTCCCACAAACATTAGCTTTAGTAACTTTACTTTCTCATAATTCTTTCCAATGAAGCTTTTATATACATTCGATAAACTTGAGGTCATTCGAGACATACGTTTTTATTTTTCTTCATTATCTGAAGCTTTTGATGCCGGTGGTGTTGTGTCTCTTGATATTTTTAATTAGGAAGAAATTTTGGACAAAAACATTCTATTGTACAAAATAATACTCTCGACCGAAACACTTTAGAAGAGTTGCTATTCTAAGAGTCTAATTTATTTATAGAAATTTTGACAAAGACACTCTGTCTCTAAATGTTCCCACAAACATTAGCTTTAGTAACTTTACTTTCTCATAATTCTTTCCAATGAAGCTTTTATATACATTCGATAAACTTGAGGTCATTCGAGACATACGTTTTTATTTTTCTTCATTATCTGAAGCTTTTGATGCCGGTGGTGTTGTGTCTCTTGATATTTTTAATTAGGAAGAAATTTTGGACAAAAACATTCTATTGTACAAAATAATACTCTCGACCGAAACACTTTAGAAGAGTTGCTATTCTAAGAGTCTAATTTATTTATAGAAATTTTGACAAAGACACTCTGTCTCTAAATGTTCCCACAAACATTAGCTTTAGTAACTTTACTTTCTCTTAATTCTTTCCAATGAAGCTTTTATATACATCCGATAAACTTGAGGTCATTCGAGACATACATTTTTATTTTTCTTCATTATCTGAAGTTTTTGATGCCGGTGGTGTTGTGTCTCTTGATATTTTTGATTAACATCATGTGATAAATGGGCTTACTCCATTAATTTTTCAGTAGTTACTACATTTTGTAGTAGTTGTGAGTTGTGGTGTATTATCTATAAGCAAATCAACCATATAAGGACTTCAAAAAGCTTTGAAATTATATTATTATCTTTTTAAATGGCATTGATGTTGCGATATCCCTTCCCAGAATTGTGTATATTGCTGCTGGAGGTCTTTAATTGGCAATAATTTAAGTCATAGAAATGAACATAATAACACATCTTTTAAATGTCAAATATATACTCCTTTTCTTTTTAACTATATTAATTTTAATTCACCTTCAGTGAAGTAATACACAACTTGTAAATACAGTCATTAAACATGCTATTTCATATTGATATATAAATAAACAGATTTACTCTTTCTCAGTTGGTTTTATTTTATAAAAAAAAATTATGAGTAAGTTATTGTTGTAGTTAACATTGTACATACAATGTACTCTAATAATAATATTCATTAAACTATAAAGAAAAACAAGTATATTAAGTGAATACATACATAGTAGAGTCATAATGATTACCATTTTGTGAAACAACTAAATAATTTTTTGTATTATAAACACTATACAATATAATGCTGGCCATGTCAAATGTGATGTAACTTAACGGGGCTTATGGCATACAATTGTGGGTTTTGTCTTTTAGTTTAAAATTAATACTAGGCATGCATGTGTTTTATTCATTATAAGGCTTAAACATTGCCCATCAAAAGTTATTCAGAAGGAACTAAAATATGGGCCGCAGCGATTGCAGAATATTAATGTCACAAAACTGATAAGATATTGATAATGAAGGTAGTGTAATAAAACATTTTGCTTATCTAATCTCATATAATGAGTTTTGACTATTTTGTCAATATTGTCACCACATAGTCTATATCCAAAGCATTTTCCTGTTGGTCCAACCTCCCTAATTCAAGCATTTTGGGTAGCCCTACAATAACTGTGTAAGAATGTAAAGCATGTAGTCAAGTACATTGTCATCATCATCAATTTCAATATACCTTCACTTTCTGTGTCCTGAATTAAAAAATTCATTACCTAAAAATATTTTTTAGAAGTATTTTGAGAAATCAATGCTGCATCATCATCTACTGCTGTATGCCATTGCAACTTCTATCAGATATTACTTCCAAGTCTAATTCACTACTACAGGTTGATTATGTTTAGGTCTTATAGCATATGGTTATATGCGTGAAAGTTAGCTGTACTTGGCAATTAAGATTGATAAATACTTTAATATTTGGATTAGTTTTTTTCATGAGTATTATACACGTATGTCTACTCATCAGTAATTGTAATAATTATAAGAAAAGAGTATTACAAGCACTGATGTTTATGCATCTATTCTTCTACAAATTACATCATGTATTTTAAAATTTACATACACAACAATGTTTTTTAATAACTTGCTTTCAGATTCAGAATAAGTTATTTTTGGCATGCAGCGACAGATTTATCGAATTTACCCTATGCTTAAGAATACACTTAATGTTGCGTGAAGGAAAGCTCTCTGCATATGCTGCTTCTGTTCATGGTAAATATAAATTCCTGTCCAGTATCTTCTTAATAAAACACACAATATCTTCAATCGCATGAGCTATCTTGGATCCTCATACAATTCAGTGACTAAAGGCTGCTGGGATTTCTATTAATACCTATTGCATCACCAGCAACTTTTATATGAGTATTATTCTGATTGTGATCCTTATCAATAGCAGAGAAAACACATGCCAATATTTTTTTTACTGTAAAGATTCCCTTCATGAACTCAGCATAGTTAGCAGGATGACACTTCAGCAGTGAAGTCATGTCACATCAGTGGACTTGTATCTGTCCTTAGTAATGAGTGAGTGTGGTCCAAAACAAAGAGAGCTAACATTAGTGAGCTAGCAGGTTTTAGCAGTGGTGAGCTAGCAGGTTCTAGCACTGGTGAGCTAGCAGGATATAGCAGTGGTGAGCTAGCAGGATCTAGCTGTGGTGAGCTAGAAAAGCAGGATCTAGCAGTGGTGAGCTAGATCTAGCAGTGGTGAGCTAGCGGATCTAGCAGTGGTGAGCTAGCAGGATCTAGCAGTGGTGAGCTAGCTGGATCTAGCAGTGGTGAGCTAGCAGGATCTAGCAGTGGTGAGCTAGCAGGATCTAGCAGTGGTGAGCTAGCGGATCTAGCAGAGGTGAGCTAGCAGGATCTAGCAGTGGTGAGCTAGCAGGATCTAGCAGTGGTGAGCTAGCAGGATCTAGCAGTGGTGAGCTAGCAGGATCTAGCAGTGGTGAGCTAGCGGATCTAGCAGAGGTGAGCTAGCAGGATCTAGCAGTGGTGAGCTAGCAGGATCTAGCAGTGGTGAGCTAGCAGGATCTAGCAGTGGTGAGCTCTCAGGATATAGCAGTGGTGAGCTAGCAGGATCTAGCAGGGGTGAGCTAGCAGGATCTAGCAGTGGTGAGCTAGCAGGATCTAGCAGTGGTGAGCTCTCAGGATATAGCAGTGGTGAGCTAGCAGAATCTAGCAGGGGTGAGCTAGCAGGATCTAGCAGTGGTGAGCTAGCAGGATCTAGCAGGGGTGAGCTAGCAGGATCTAGCAGTGGTGAGCTAGCAGGATCTAGCAGTGGTGAGCTAGCAATAATTGTAACAATGATACTTATTCAATAAGCTCAATTTTAGATTATTTATAATTCTTAATAATAAATTTGTAAAATATTATACAAAAATAATTTAAAATGATCTAGACAATATATCATATGTTATTGTATTTGGTGACATCGTAGACGGAAAATATTAGAAACAATATTGTTATGGCTATAAAAAGTATTATGTTGACTATAAAATGTGTTTATAAAAAGTCAAGTGCAGTGCTTAGTTTGTATTGCAGATGCAATGTTAGGATAACCCACAATGGGGCTCTCCAAAGCCTCAGCTAGAGTAATCCAGCTTCGGTTTTTTCCATTTTTTAACCACTCATTCAACATGTCCAGGCAACTTGGCTCAGCTTTATAGTGACGATGAGTTTCAATAGAGTTGAGTGTAGTTAATGTCAGACCCAGTTTGAGGCCGATGTTCTTCCATTGCACTCTGGCTTCATAGAGCTCTTCATAGACTTTGCCAAGGTCTTCTGCAACCAATGCTGAAAATACATCATGAACAGGTCAAAATAGAGTATTGAGAATTTAAAAATGACTTACACACTACAACTAATTGCAGAATGCAGTAATAAAGTATGTACTTTAGTTTACTTTCCACTGAGCACTTGCTACTTAAGTTAATGGAAAATAACATTCTAAACACGCAGTGTTATACTAAAATTCTGGCTTCATATCTTGCACAAATAGAAGTATTAGCAATTCAGCTACTATACCATTAGCATTATTCAATAAGTACTGTACTTCCTGGTAAGTATTTGTGGGTTAGTGACTAAAACTTTATAATAGCACTTAAATATAATATGACCAAAAACTAGTAGAACTTTTATATACAGTATTAACACTTGATTCATAAGCCAACAAATCTCTCCCACAAACTAGCTACTAAATTTCAGAGTGGACATGTACATAATAAGATGTTCTTGAATTCTTGTGTGAAGACTGCATTTTATGATCATATACCATAGGTGTCATTTGTACATCTGCTTTAGAGTTCCTGTAAATTAGACTGTATAATATCACAGCTTATTGAGAAATTCAAAGCATGAGTACAAATACGCTAATTTAAAAATCATACAAGTATTGCTTAAAATACTATGTGATTGCAATACATTTTCACCTCAAATATATACATAACAGATTTAATTAAACAATATGTAATTACCTTTATCACTCGACCCTTGCTGAGCTGCAGCAGTGTCTTCTGTACAATGTTCCTCCACTTTGAATGCTGTACAATAACATGTAATATGGTAAATTCAATACTCACTGTTTGATAACATCACTTTAGCTTTTTTCATGCAAATAAATGTTTTAATGGCAACTACACATACCAAAACACCAAGAGGATTTTGATTTATATATTTGTCACATGTATTAACCCTTTCGTTCCCAATCCCGCTTAAAAGCGGGTGAAGACCGGTTGGCTTCTCCGAATTTTTTAAAATAGTTACTTTATAGCTAGAACCTTCAGATTGCATACACAGGTGCCCAATGCGTTGGAGAAGCATCTAAAATAGCTTTCAGCCAGGGCTGCTTCGACAGTACCTCACAGCAGTTGCGTTTATTTCTTCCTCGGCAAAAAAAAAAAACATCGGTTCTCCGTCGAATTTTAAAAAAAGTTACCTTCTTCACAGCAGCTTCATTTATGGATCCAGTCATCTCCAGAGCTTTGTAGAAGCAGCGAAAAATTGCTTGAGCCCAGTAGCCTTCCATAACACATTGAAACAACCGCTTCTTTGCCGACCAAGACTTTGCGGTTTGACTTACTGTCTTCTTTTTTTTTTATAAAATCGCCAGTTCAACTGGGGGCCTCCCCATTACGTACAGGCTTAGGTAATGCTTATTACATCACAGGAAAAAAGTGAGCGTGTCGTGTGATCCAGGTAACTATGCAAAAAAAAATTTTTTTTCGAAGTCAATTTGGAAAGATGGCGTCTACCAGTTACAGTGCTGTGGAAGTTTTATACTTGCTTGATACTGACTCTAGCGACTCAGGATCAAGCGGAGAAGAGGGAGACGACATCTAGGGCTATAGGAGGCCCTGTATCAGGGTTGGGGACCAGACCCCGTCAACTCTGACACTGACAATGGAAGTCAAGAAGATGATCGATGTAAGCTTGTCTTTCTCTTGTCTTTCTCTTGAAAACTAGCAAGCTTCTGTTGTGGAAAGGACTTATTTATAGCTATATTGAGATGGAGAAAGCGGTTTAGCTATAATATATATATATTTCATTGAGTTTTGAGATTTGAAAGTGGGTTGTGGTTTGTTGAACAATTTCAAATTTTCAAAAAAATTTAATTTTTTTTACCAGAATGTACTACTAGGACCAGATGTGTATGCAGTCACCGACCCGATTGTGAAGAGGGATTGTGAAGAGGACGCAGATAAGGCAACAGGAGCAGAGTCTTCCATTGACGAAGGAGAAGATGCTGGACCTGGCGAAGTACACTCGGAGCCCCACCCCCCCTCCCTCCCAAACAAAAATCCTGTATGAAACCGCATACAATACATCATAAAGTTGCAATTATATAGGATCATGAATAATTTGTTGTTTGTATTACAAATATCTTTGTTGTTGGTGTTTTTGTGTATATGAAATTGTTTTGTAGTGGAGCTCGACGTCCAATGGCGTATGTTCCTTGTGGACACTCATAGATGTCTCCTACATGATCACAATCAGCACCACACACAACAAACAACATATTTTATTGTTGAACTAATATAATATTGGTATAAAGTACATCAAACAATATTATTTCTATTTTTTTATTATTATTATTGATGGGAAAAGTGGAATTTTTTGGGAAAAAAATTTTTTTTTTTTAAAGTAATGGTAGAGGGCCTAAATATTATTCAATTTTCTCAATCAAAAAATGAGGGGAATCCCAAACTCTTGGTCTATTTAGTGATATATGGTTGCTATGGGGTTTTCCCAGCCAGCATCGAGTTAAAAAAATAAAACGGTAATGCACTATTCCGCGGTAGGAGATTAGATTTTTCCGCGCGCGTCCAAACAATTCGGGAACGAGAGGGTTAAGTCGAAATGCATTTCAATATTAAATTATATTTTTTTAACTACCTAACATACCTAAGTTATTAAAATGTTTATACCAAAATTGTTTAACAAATTGAAGTATGTTGATTAGGTAAAAATGTTCATTTAAACAAGTTAGTCAACATTTAAGAAAATACAAATACCTTTAGAAGAGGTGTCTGTAGTTACTGCATCACATTTCAACTATAATGTAGAGTATACTATGAGCAACACGGAGTTGAATTAAACTAATGACATACCTTAAACCAAATTGTCTGTCTTGAATCTATAAGTGGAATTATAGTATTATTTGGGTCCTTCACACAGTTCATTTTAGGAGAGTTTTCATCTTTTAGTGTGCACAAATGAAGTGGAGCTTTACTTGATCGTTTCAATAAAGAATCCAAAAACGATTTTTTTTCTGGTGGATGGCCTGTACATTCAAATCCATATTGAAGTCTTACATTGTTGTACTTGAGATTACAATTAACTTCTGTTAACATAGAAGTGATAGTATTTCTAATGTGTGCACAGACTACAGAAGTGGGTGTTGTTGGATGAGATTCTCTGTAGAGTACCACTTTAATATATGTGGCATAGCTAATGATAGTGACTGTGTCTTCATCCTTTCCTACTAGAAATTCAATCTTGTTACGACAAGGACTGTTGTCTTCTTTGAAAGTCCAATTTAGTTCTGTGTTTGAGACCAGGCCTATAATAAGAGAAGAGAAGACTCCTAATGGTAAGTAGCCGCACTTGTATCGATACATGAGAGCAGCCACATCTGAAGAAATAGGAACCTTTTCGAGCTCATCTTTAGTAGCACTTCTAAGAATGCTAGGCATAAAATAAGTAATTTCTTTTCTATCTTTTGTTATTGGAAGGGGAGCTAAGATACAGTGATGTTCAAAAAGTGTGATTAGCAATTCCATAGATATGGAATCATTGACGTCTTCTTTAGTTGCTTCCCGTAGATCTGCCATTGTGAACTGAGCTTTGTTCTTAAACATTGTTGCTGCTTGATGTCCAGCTTTTCGGAAAATAAATGTCTTCTTTACTAGTTGTGTCGCCACATCAAATATTATCTGAACAATATATACACACTATATAATTATATACTAAGTAATGGAATGTAATTAAATTGAAGCATTGCTCCAAATAATGAAAAGTGTTATTTGCCTCAAGTTTATTGTGTGATTTTCAGATAATACATTTTGATATACACTCCAAACAGGAAATTAAAGTTTCAACAAGTTTTTTTATTATAATTTAGCATAAGTGTAAGTTCTAATCAATACCAAATCTAGTTTAGTTGTTTATTCATATTATATTCACAAAACTTTCTTTCTTAGTTTCAAACATTTTGTTCATATAATAATTGCTAGTTATTTTGTTCAATCCAGTTTTAGTCTGGAATAATGACTATACAAGTTCTAATATTTAAAACTTAAATTAGTAGAGGTCATTACAGTTTAAAAATCCTGTATTTATGATTAAGTCGGTGTATTAGTCATTTGATTATCATGTGTAATGTAAATTTTAAAAGTACTTAATTTTTTGTAACTCAAAAATAACGTATATTTTGTTACAAAATTATTATTGTTTATTAATAACATTGATTCCAAATAACCTTAATGAAGTCTTAACGGAAATAAAATAATATGCAAGTATTTCTAACCTTAACATCACAAATGACTAAGTTTTCAAATCCTCTCACTTCTGGATAGTACAGGAGCGTGCCGACACGATAATGAAGAAACCATAGAACATTGCGTACATCTGATAAACTAATATTTAAACTTTCTGCAATTTCATTGCATTCTGTGAGTGTCATCACATGCCTTTCTTTTGATCGCAGAACAATGCTGAACATCAACCAGGAGCAAGGAATGTGAACTTTACCTAGATTCTTCTTAATACACTTCTCAAAAGTTTCTCTTGCTTTGTTGATTTCCTCTACAGTTCCTTTCTTGTTGTCCAGTGCTAATGTCGGGAATTCTTCTGAGGCATACTCGACAATTTTTTGGTGGTAAAACTCTGTTTGTTCAATTTTGTTTTTAAGAATTTGATCCCTTTCCCTAAACTGTGACAGAGACACCTTGTCTCTAAATGTTCCCACAAACATAGCTTTAGTAACTATGTTAGCTTTTTCCAAGTCAGTATTAGAGTCTTGATTTGAGGTCAATTTGTCACTCGTATTCTTCATGCATGCTATACTAGCCAGAGTTTGAAAGGTGACTTCTTCTAGAGTAACTATAGAGTCTTCTTTCTCAGTAGAAACTCCATCTTCATTGGTGCAATACATTTTAAAAACACTGTCCCAGGAATCAGTGAGTCGACTGAAAATAAGATGTAAAGAAGCACCCATTAGAAATCGAGACATGAGGTCTAGAAATTCAGTTTGGCCTCCATGATCAGTTGTTATCAAGTATATAGTGTCTTTCAGTAAATACTTTACCTTCTCTTCATTGTGTTCTGCTGCAGCTTCAATATAAGCAGGATAAATTTCAGCTAAATTGATGACATGTGATTCTTTTAACTTTTCTTCATTATCAGAAGTTGCTGATGTTTCAGCTGGTGTTCTTATATTTTCTACAGTTGAATTTAAAGACACTTCCTTAGCATCATTTGAAGATTGGGCATCTACAACTTCTTCAGTTGATGACACACTTAGTTGGATTTGGAATTTTGGTTTTGTATCTGCATAAAATGATCAATCAAATTCAATTAGCATTTCATTCAATTTATGAAGGAGAATAAGTGTTTTGTAACTGTTACAGTAAATTTTGATGAGCTTGTCAGCAATCTTTTGACTTACATCATTTATGCTAAATAAATAATACTTGTTGTTTTATAGAGTTACAACTTTTCACAATTATAAGGCACTATTATAACGTAAGCAAATCTAACAGAAAAGAACTAATACTTATACTACAGATACATTTTGAAATATTTCTTGTACTCATCAAGTTCTTATCCAAGTTTATGCATTACAAATTCCATACAAAAAAAACTGTTATTGGTATATAAAATTGTAGATTTCATATTATCTGAAATGAAACTGGGTTTAATTATTCTGATTACTGGAGACGTATGGTAAAGTGTCACACTTCAAATGTGAGTGCTACTCAATTTACTTCACGACCCATTTCTGAAATAAAGCTCAAGTTCTAAATGATAAAATTGGTTGTAATTTAAAGGCATACTACTATGATAATTATAATGTTTTACCATGATGAATTGGTATAATTATTTTCTACTTACTTTCTACAGCTTCTTGTATAACATCATTAAGAATTGAAGTTTCACCCACAATATTCCTCTTGGTCCATTGCCCCTGCTGTGCAAATCCAAATGACTTACTGATACTCTGAATGAATAGCTGCCTTCTCTCAGCTACTCCAGTGCTTGGCTCATTTATTTTCATGTTAGATTGATCAATGTTTATAAAATCTCCAAGTAGTCGACGTAGAGTTGAACTTTTACCAGATCTTGGAAGACCAACAAAATTCATTCGTCCTACACATAGGTCCACACATATCTGTTTTTGTATGGCTTCTTGACAAGCTTTCTCTATTTCTTTATCTATTGAATGACACAAGTATGCTAGTTAGTGATATTAATAGATATACTTGTGATGTGTTTTAGCACAAATGGCTAGTGAGCCATTGTCCACAGTAATTTAAACAACATGGTAGCTAAAACATTATATGACCACAATTGATGTCCTGTATGTACATTAGAAAATGCAGTATCTACTTACACATCCATGTCATTACACTGTTAAAAATGGGGTGTTTGGATAACTTCGTTTCGGTGTTAAATAGGAGGCGCTGCATGGACACCCCAGTTTTCTAGCCTAATATTGTCTCCATAGTTAGTCACAACTAAATGATATTTGAAAGGAAGAAACGAATGGATATAAGTTATTATAAGCTCACTTGGTACAGTATGAATTGGTGTAGACGTTACAAAGTGGGGTGTCCAGACAATGCCTTCTGGAAAACACCTCACGAGGTGTTATTTAAGCACCCCATTATAACAGTGTAAAATCTCCAATACGCTTTTACTACACATCGCTTTAGGAGTAGGTGGGAGGAGTGAAAATTACAGCACAAGAATAATACTCTCATAACAAATTATTTTGACTCACTATGTGGAAGTTTCAATTGCCTATTGTCATACACGGTGTTTCAAGCTATAAAATAGTATGTTAATTTATCATTGCGATTTCAAATAAACTATTTCATTTGACAATAACTAAGTAATTTGTAGTAATTGTCAAAATTGTTGTGCCAATCTTTTTCAAACCCTAACCACTGATAAATGCTCATTTTGAAAAATCACAATGGAGCCCCTTGTTCAGGGGTGTAAATCCCTGAGCTCAAGTAATAGAAGAGAAGGACCACCCAACAGTGTTGGGAAGTAGACAGCTAAGAGTAGCTATGGAAAGTTAAGTAAGTTAGGCTTAAGTTGGTATAATTCAAACTTAGACAGAACAGCACTTGAACAAAACCAAAAATTGCAGGCATATATGCATGAAAATCCACACACACCAAACAAACACACAAACACACAATGAATGAAGTGTGAGAGTCCAGCTCAGTCCACATGCACCAGAAAGTACACAGTGCACAGTAGAGTGCAGGCATCAATGGCGGTTGTGTGGGGAACCCACACCCCCACCCTCCCCCCACAAAACTCCTTTACAATTCTATTATATTTATGGAAGACAATTGCAGTGAGTATTGCATACTGTAATAGTGTATTCTAATGAGTCAATCATTTGATATGCTAGCACTCATTTCAGCTCAATAACTATTACATTTCCAATTTAGGACCCCCTAAACCGGAACATTATTATAATTTGAGCTTGCAAGTTCATTAATTAATATTTCACATTTTTTATACTATCACTTCATCATGCCAAAGAGTCCAAGTACTTTAAAGAATACAAAGAAAAGTTTACTTCACTTTTGCAATTTTTAATTGACATGGAAAATACATTGCTAATGGCATTTCCATTATCAATATTAAAGTAGGCTTGACCAGGTGGTAGTGATACATTATTGCTACCAAACCTTGACTTGCTCTAACTACTTTAGATCTTGTTTACTCAACTTTGTTTACCAGCATTTTGGCAGAGATGGCAGTGTCAAGCCACTTTTCAGAGAGAATATTGTGGATATTGCTCAGGAAGCTAAAGGTTCTGGTCATCCTTTGCCAGTAAATGAAGCACATTATTCTAGTTTAAGTCATTTTGAAGGTAGTAAAATGACTTCATGCCGCTGGTCCCCCAAAACTGATTTTTCTTAGCTCTGAACAAGAAGTAAGAATACTGTCTCTAATAAACACTCCCAAGAATACTAAATAGGTCGTTACGCTTGTATGGAACTTAACTACAGCAATACTGTTACAAAACTGCTATAGACTATGTGTTTTATAATAAATCAGCTTTATGCTTATGTAAGTTGATTGAAATTAAAGTTTTCGCTCGTATTCACCCAAGGAAGACATTACACGGTTCATTTATTCTTAAAGCATAATTTAAACGAGTTTAAATGAGGTTAATGATGGAATAGTAGTTTGTGTGTAGCTACTGGCAAATTTTGTGCGTGAAAGCCCAAGGACCACAGTTCCCAGGGGTGGTTGAGTACTCTAGATCTACCAGTAGCTATGCGATTATGCTCTAACTATTACATATCACGTTAAATTAAAATCTAATATCCTCAATACAGTGCAAAGATTAACGTTCATAATTTAGTTTTATTGTTGCATGTGTTTATTATTCTGTTGTTTGTGTATATTAATTGCACTGTATAACACATTATAATCCTTTCTTCATTATAATACATACAAAGTTAGCATGCAGTAATAACTAAAGACTTTGAAGTTTGTTTTTTTTTGGAAAAAAACAACCAAAGAATTAGATAAGAGGAATAATCAACTGATTCAATTATAACAAAGAAAAAATTGGTGATAAATCTCAAATAACGTCAACTTTCTTTACTACAATACTATAATTAAAATGGTCAAGTAAAAAAATGCTACATTTATTCGGCAAAGGCACATAATAGTAATTTAAAAACAAGTCAATGAAAGATGATAATTATAGAGCACTTAGCTCATTCTAGCAGCAATACTTTAATATGGTGTGGTAACACTTTTAATGTAGTTTAAGTGCTGAAGAAGCAAGCATTAAATAATCCATTGATTAATAAATGGCATCCCTGCATCACCCTAGACCCGTGCATCACCCTCCCAATTAATTCGTATTTTTAGAGCTACATGAACTAATTTGGGAGTTTCTTGAAAGTTTAAGTACCATTAATTCATATACTCACATAATATTGTCAGCTATCCATGGTGACTCGCTTGCTCAACCAGTTCACCAATGACATTACTCAGAATAAAAAAACGTTTCGTTATGTTTCGAAGTTCAAACTGAGGTATAATGTACAGTTATAAGTGTATTATTCTACTTACATCTTTATAATGCTTAATGCATTAAATCATGTCTACAACTTGGATTTATAATATTACCTTTTAGAAGTTTCTTTGCTATTAGTCTATCTTTATTTCTCAACTCTGAAGAATTTATAATTTCAGATGCTTTCCATTTAGTGGAGGAGGTTACTTTTTCTATAATATAAAATGTAATTATGCCTTAGTTAAATTTTATTCTACAAATTTAATAAAGAATGCTAGGCATAAACATGAACTAATTGTGACCGTCTATGGGAAAATCGGGCACAACGCGGCATGCGTAGACGTCGCAAAAAGATCGATTTAGTTCTTAAAATTGTATTAAATAAGCCTAACGAAGGGAACGGTTAGGTGATATATAGCGGGAATAGCTAAAGCTACGGCGATAAAACTTGGAGAGCTTAATATCTGCTTGCCGAGGAGTGTGTAAGTGCAAAAAAAATTTTTTTCGTCGGGGCCGCGTTGTGCCCGATTTTCCTGTAGACGGTCACAATTATTTATTAGTTATAGCTATCACTTCTCTACAGCACTATAAATTCTATTTCCACATTCCAAAGTAATAAAAAAACTCAAATTAACAATGTAAACACAAAACGATATTTAAATGATTCATCCAATAATTGAAATCTAAACATTACATGTTACATTGAAAAGGCATTATAAAATTCGTCACAGTTTAAGTTTCTCATGTTAACAGCAGTAAAAGTAATGCATTAGGCTAGAAATTATTCAACTGTGTGGAATAATAAATAAAGTAACACAAGTAAATTATGTGAATTATTTTCTCATGCATTGAATTGATTCAGTGAATAAAATAACACATGCCATCAGACTATAGTACGAAAATATTAATTAAAAAAATCATGTATTTGTAGCTGACATTTTGTTTGATGATTGACAGTACCTTGCTTGATTTCCATAAAAAGTATAAATAACATGTTTGCTTTTTTTACAAAGTTTTGTGAGTGGGAGACATAAAGAGTTGTGGTCTTAAATTGTAAAGATATTAATAGATTGCCTCTTCTTGAGAAACTGTTACAGTCAATTATGCTTGAACAAATGTTACTACCCAATTATATAACATCAGCTATATTTTCTAATTTGGTAAAATGAACTCATCAAAAATATGTAAAATATAATGAAATATGAGAATGAAATTGTATATTCTTTATGTAATGACCAAAATAGTTTTATTAGTGTAAACAATGGTCTGCTAAAAAAAATAAAGACTAAATTACAATGAGACGATGTTTATTAAACATAAATTCAAATATATCAACATACTTCAGCTAAAAAAGTAAATTATTTTATAAAAATCAGTAAACTCACCAATTCTTATTATTGTAGTTTCTGAGAGGTGACGATAGTGTTGATCAACTCCTCCAAATAGCACCACTTCAGTGAGTTCAGAAGAAATAACAAAAGCAGCTGCACAGTGACCATATCTAAGCTGTGGTAATTTGGCTATCTGAAGGGGCAAATATTGAACAAATGAATGAATAGTAAATGTTTGAACTTATTTGTTCAGTATAGTTAAAATTGCACTTCGATATTTTACACATGCTGATTAAGATTAATGAGACATTTACTGATTTACAACCATATGTAAAAACAGATAGTGGTCTAAAATAGACAACACATCGAATTTTCCTAACATGGTAGGAGCAGATGTAGTTATAATTTCTGTTGATTCGGTTGGTCTTATTAGTTGACCATACAGGGAACTAAAATGCTGTCTCTGTTGACCAATTTGGAGAACCAATGGCAATCAAGATAGGCAATGAGAAGCATTACACTGTCTTCAGAATTGTTAAATATATGTCATATGTAGTTTGTAGCTGAATAATAAATAAAAGTGTGTAATCCTAGACAAGAATCTTATAGTGACAGCAGGAAAATATAAGCAACATATTTAGTAATTCTTTGAGGAACCTTCTTAAAGTAGACCTGTCTGCATGTGTTTCGTTTCAACTCTGAAGGATATATAAACAGTCCTAAAGCTCTACAGTTAATTATTAAACAAATATAGCTATTATTACACATTTTAATTTCTTGCATGAGAACATCACTCATTAACCTACTGTATACAACACACTATACAAGAACTCTGACTAAGTCATATATTAATTTAAGCAGAAGCGGCACAATTGAAATTTTGCAGTGTCTGAACTGAATAATACAATCAGAAAACAGTTCTACTATGTAATACACTTACTTTATAGTCAGTAGTTCATCTGCATCCATTTGGAATTATTGCAATGTAGCTATCTAGCCTCAACTTTGATCAGGATATTGTTTTACATAACAAGGAATTCTATACTATAATATAATACCTGAAAAAATTATTGGAACAGATTAATTTCATTGTGACCATTTTTTATTTTCACAATTTCCCAGAGTTTCCCAAAGTTGCCAAATTGGCAATCATTTATCTGTAAAAATACTTCATAGGACTCCAGATTACTCTGTGTATTATGCCAACAGGACTACTCACTAGACTATCGGAAGTTGCCTTCCATCCAGTTCTACACATGTCTTCAACATGGAGCTACTGGAATTTTTTGAGGACGTTTTACTGTCTATTTTTGACAACAGAACATGCAGTCTTAAGATAGTTGAATGCGAAGTTTTCTCGTAGTTTTGTACAACTCAGCTAGTCACTTGTTGCTATCTGGCACTTCTAAAGTATCACTCAATCTGACTTTCCAAGCAATATATACTAGCTAATACATACTTGCGAAGTGCAATTAACCATCTGGTAGCTTATGAAGCTTACTTGCTGCATAGAAACTCTAGATTATTGTTCTGGATAAGCTTTGCTGGTTATTTTTCTGTTCTCCCTTGCACATAAGACTTTATTGTTAACTAGATAAACTTAACAATTATAAGCTTGAAGAGACAGATATTAAAATATGATGGTTGAGGTTGAACAGCATAGGATATGAACGATAAAGAATCAGACAAGATTGTTTTGCTTTAGATAACTCTAATGTTGACTGTTGTTGACAATTTCTCCTTCATTACTTCTATAGCTCTTTAACATTATCTGATATGTATCCTCACAAGTATTCATGCAGTGCTCTCTTATTTTCATCAAAGTTTTTAGGCTACATTGGGCAGGTTTTGAATGTAGAAGCAAGACCCACTGATAGTAATTTTTTATTTCAGTATAATGTTATAGAGTATTTATAATGCTACAGAAGGATCACAGCTATCTGTGTGGGAAACACAGCCATTATTCTAAAGCCATTTTAGGAGATCTCATGAAACACTTTTATCACGAGCTTCCGGAAAATTTCTCAGACAACAGACTTATATTGTTAGAAAGAAGAAGAGCTACTCTATCCAGACAGTGTAAATATAAAACCTCAAAGTGCTCAGAATTTAACCTACACCTTGCAAAAGATAAAGAAAAGTTGTTGTTAAATATTGTACATGGAATGTACTCATGTAGTACTTCATGTATGTGCATTAAATGTATTGTTTTTGAACGCTGGCTTGTGGACTGAATGAAATAATTTGATTTCATGCATGAAATTGTGTAATAATTATAAAGAGATTAGACAAATTACTTAATATACTTAATTAAGTCTATGAAAAATATAACTTAACTTAAACTATTTAATTAGTTCTAGAAACAGAATCGACTGAAATATTCAAAGTTCTTTACAGGTGAACTTTTAGCTACCAATTATCAGGGAATGGTACATGATCCAATAATAACAATTATGAAGAACTACTAAAGTAATTTTAGTTCAAACAATAAACATCATTTTTTTCTTTTAATAATTATTCCTAATTTTCACCAGTTAAGTTTATTTACTTCTACATAGCCATTATTATTTGAGCTATACTATAATATGATCTTACCTGTTGCCAACTCTGTGCTCGTACATCAAGACACCAAACATCACTTAAAGCCTTGCTATCAAGTCCACCAGCTACTAACAACTGTGGATTGTTGTTGTTATAATCAAGACAAACAGTGGCATGATGACTTCTTGGAGATGGTTGTGGTGCTCCACGTTCAAGTTTTGTAAAACACTAATAGTACGAGAATACAATGTACAATCAAACAAATACTTTACAATATATATTATTAGATGAACTGAAACATTTCTTCATGCCTAATTAAATATAATAACAATATCCAAAAGTATCAGCTGCATTTTAAAAGCCTATCAATTATGTTTGTAACATGTACTGTGTTTTGCTCCAACCTGAGTAAGTCCAATCACAGTATATACAGTGCTTAGAAGATATTTTTATTTCTCGTAGTTTTACTAAATAAAGTAATCAAGCAGTCTATGCTTGAATTGATCTGCCTGAATGGAATAAAATAATGTGCAGTAATAATGATAAGAATGTGCAATGATATAAAATACAACAAAATGAACAATAATCACAATACATCCGTTATACATTTCTGGTTTCATGGCGACGTGTGTATGTTGCTGTCAGGATAGTTTCCTGACAACATGCATCATATATTTGCTATAAATATGTAAGCATAAAAAGAATTTCAGAGTATAAAAGTGAACATAAACATTAGTAATCACTTTAAAACATCAGACATATTTGAGTCAGGAAACTTTGTGTCTTAATAGGATCATTGAAGTGTTCCATTAATATATTATTTAAAAAATAATAATTGTTATTCCACCCTAGATATCTTCACAATGATATGTTTAGGTACACGACCTGTGAAATAACTCATGATATGTGACCGTCTACAGGAAAACCTGGCACAACGCGGCAACCTTCGGAAATTTTTTTTTTGCACTTACAGAATTGTCGGCGTCCAGATATTAAGCTTTCCAAGTTTTATCGTCGTAGCTTAAGTCATTATCACTGTAATAGACCTAACCGTTCCCTTCCGTCGGCTTGAAACAATACATTTTTAAGAAATCGATCGATCTTTTCTCGATATTTACGCACGCCGCGTTGTGCCCGGTTTTCCTGTAGATGGTCACATATTTCACCATGTTGCTGTACTGCCAGGCTCATTACCCATGTAATTATAGTAACTGGCTGAACTTGTCACTTTTCTTGGTTTTTTAAGCTACCTTCCTTTTGTGTAGCTACTCAACCAATGTTAGAGCAGCTGCTAAAGGAGGGGGTGGGGCTACTAACTACAGTAATGAAGATATCTAGTGTGGAATAAATCACATATTACACTCAGCAGAGTGATATGGTTTGATAATTCATTCCCTCTGGCTCTTGAAAATAAATTAGCCAGGTCATGAAATATTTCACCATATCATACTCTGACTCATGTAATAAGTACTGTATACTAGAAGAATAGTACAACAAATATCCTCTGCAAGTGCAGCTGCCTAGATACCTATATAAAAATACCACTACATGCCTTTGTACTTTGTAAAGTGTACTCTCTCCCTCCCTGTTTTTTTATTCTTTTGCTGCTTAGAAATGGCCAGTTGCAACTTACTAGTCTCTTCAATGAGAACTCATCCAGGTCAATAAGAATTTATACACAGAATTATAAAAAATATTTGCTTTTTTATTTAGTTCCATACAGAAAGTTTTAATAAATGGACACTCCACTAAATTACTTGTTATTTTAAATAAGTGGCAGATTTGCCTTAGTTCCTATGTTCCATGGAAATCCCCTCCATCTTAACAAACTCACTAGATAGAAACTTGCAATAAAGGAATAAAAGTACTTACATAAATAGTTTACATTGTACATATGTAATGGCAGATGAATGCTATCATTTGTATTTTATTGCTTAATTTCTGCACATATACATCTTGACTAACCTCATATTATCAATACAATTACAATGATCGAGATATTACATCAATTCTTACCATCTGTGCCAAGTCTATGAGGTAAGTGTCATTGAGTACACTAGAACCATCCAATCCACCAAACAAGACTGCATGTGTAGGACTAATGCAGGTGACTGTAAAACCACCTCTAGGAGAAGGTCTACTTCCAGTGATCAAGGGAGAAGACCATGTACCTAAATAAAAATAGCATTGTAATTATATATTTCTTAAGTTATTTCAAGATATCTATTTTATGAAGACTTCAAATGTCATTTACATAAATTTAAAGCTGCTTTATATGCAGCAATTATTATACAAGTTTGTTAGTAGTAATTTACCAATGACCAATTTTTTGGTTGATATTATTGGAGTAATAAGAATGACTTACATTATGTTATTTGAGACACTTAATTTATGAGTTGGTAATGGTTGTATTTGCAGTGTTTCAGTTTCATGGTTACATGCCTCATTTTATATGAACACTTTATATAGCCAAAAATTATTAATCTTAATTACTTCAAAGACTGTATCTGATATGTTTATAATAATTCACAAACATAAATTAAGTATTTCGCTGTGCGTTTTATAAAAAATTTGTTTCAAACTAATACAACATTTTAAACTATTTACTTTTTGAGAAAATGTGTTCTCAAACACCTCAGCACTTACGCAACTACTAAATGTATGTCCACTTTTAACAAATTTGCTTTATTACTATTGACTGACACAGTCACATATAAATTGCTTTATTATTACTATTTACACAGAACCAGTACTACTTAGTGGTGCCCATTGTGTGAATAAATATTAATTAAGTGAGTCATCCTAGAAGCAATACTAAATACAAGAATGCATAATTGGCATGTTTAAACTAATGACATTCCATTCTATCACTACAAATAAATTCATACATAAACCTAATTCCTTAGTTCAAAAATCACTAATACGTACTCAATATAATCATAACCTGAGATAGAAATTATTCTAGTTTCTATTAATGTAGGAAAGAAATGATTGAAAAGTCATTAAAATTCATTGCTAAAGACAGATATTAGCACTGTAACTTTGAATTTATCACGTATCATTATATCTTTATAATTATTCCTGATAAATGTTTACAAAAGGGTAATAGTTCCACTATGTCTGAAACCATTAAATTGTATTCACATCTACATGACAAAATTAAGTATAGCACAAACATATAAAACCATTGTGTTATAATTATTCCATGAAAATTTCGATAATAGTTTACATTAAATCTGCAAATAACTCTAAAGAAATTACATCTGTAATACTTTAATATATACTGTATTTTAATAATAATGTATAAAATAAATCGTGACAAATAAATTGAAATACAATTTGTGACTTACCTTGGGAAATATGGTACTTATGAATCTCATTTGTACATCCACGACCATCTTGATAATCTTTATCCTCAGTAAATTGTGATCCAGACTGCAGTTCACCTGATGGTATGCCATAGCCTCCAATCACGATTAACGAATCATTACAATATATCATGTGACAAGCAGATTTCCTCATGGGTCCACTATCATGTTGTGGCGAGAGTTGCTTCCACGTCATAGATCTGGTGTCTAGCTGATGTAGTGAAGCATGGAATGATGTACCATCTCGACCACCAAACAAGTAGAGAATATGACCTGAATAAGATGTTGCACAGCCATATATTCCAGGAGGTGGAGTACCAGTTGTTGGAAGTTCTTTCCAGTATTCTGTAGAGCACTCATAGATTTGAATTACGGTTCTCAGTTGTCTTTTATTCTCATCAAAGTTATCAACAAAACCTCCATACACGTACAGTTGTTCAGAACTTGCCGAGGCAGCAGCATGTGCTCGAGATGAAGGTTCATAGTTACTGAGAGGCTGATCTAAGATAAAATTATAGTGTAAATTGTACAAATAAAATATAATTTTACAAATATACAAAGTAATATTATTTCACTGCAGAATTAATGTAAAGGTTGCTGATATGTACATTTACTGAAATAAATTTTTATTAATTGGAATTTTTTCTTGTGTAATTTTAATTTGTTTAAAATGTTTCAAATATACTTTCAAAGTCATCACTTGTCCTGTACTTGGATATTCCAATAAATATTTTAGTTAGTATTTAGCTGTTGTTAGTAGTTAGCTGTTTTATAAATTACATGACAATATAATATACCATTATGGAAAATATTGTTTAACTGCCAATTCTTCAGTCATCTCAGGCAGCTGCTAACATTAAAGTCCAAAAGCAGCTGTCAACATAATGCTCTTAACCGATTAACGCCGGAAATTAAATTCGCGATTACGTGCGCGTACTCCTAAATTGTTTACAAGAAATCGTGACCGTCACCTCGAGGCTTGAACCGCCTGAGCTTTTTCTTGTCTGGAGGCAATACGCTTCGAAGTAACCGACGGCGATGTATTAACTGATTGAAGCTAAAGCCTTCCTCTACCCGCGGGCTAAGTTTTGTTTAGTTTCTAAGCGTTTGAAGTGTATGAAGTGCGCACTCATTGGAAACTACAAGCTTCAAGGTAAGTATACCATTGTTAGCATCAGTATTGTAAAAGTTTAGGCTAAGACCTCATGTTTCATAGCTATATATTGTTGTTTTAAATGTTCACCAGCCGCTTGCTTTGAAATAATTCAGCAACTATGGATTTTGGCTGTTTATTTTTTTTTGTGTGAGCCATATACTAGAATAATATAATATTATAACATAACAAGCAATTATATAGACTACTGTGTTTGCAATTCTAGGATTTTTTTCTGATAATACTATGAAGTAGTCTGATTGAACTCCCATGGTGACAAAGCCACACTCCATAATCACCTCTGTACTGTACCATGATGTGTCTGTTGTTACTGTTCTTGACATAGATTGCACTTCCTTCTCTTCATACCTGAGAAACTTTCTCCTAAGAAATCCATTTTATGGGCACCTTCAAGTAGGGGAGAACTGGGAGGAAGAAAGTCTGTATCCTCATGCAATAATAACTTGACCTTTTTGTGGTTAGTGTTGTTCAAAATCTATATAACCCTCTGTGTATGAACAAACGAAGCTAAAATAGCTTGCCTTTTTCAACCTTTACTTCCTCCAGGTCATCAAATTCTTCATTGCTGCCCTCCATGAAGACTTCTTGGCCACGGACCTCTACACCTGAGAAGTCTTCTCCCTTATTCTATCTCTATTTCTTTGAGATCATAAAATTCTTCATCACTGCCCTCTATGAAGACTTCTTGGCTGTCTTTAAATTTTATTGACAAGTTTATATCATATTAATAATTGATAAATATTTTTGTCTATTAGTTATAGCTATTCATATTTTTTTTTTGTAACTTTGATTTTCTTTATACACAAACAGTGCTACAATTTCAATCTACAAATAATAAAAAAATTTCTATGGTAAGGGTCATTAAAACCTTGCCTCCCTTACACTTACCTCACAGGAGAATCGCTACGGCGTTGTGGGAGCTCTTGAAACACTTGCGATTGCTGCTGGTAGCTAATTGAAGCGGGTGCAATGGCGAGTACGCAAAAATGCGTATCCCGGGCTGTGAAGCACCCTCGCGCGGTACGCAAAAACGCGTATTTCGGCGATAATCGGTTAAGTGGAATATACTTGTACTCATAATGAATGCAATGCTAAAAAATGATCATATGTAATTCATTAAAAATAAATAATAATAAATATACATCAGGTTAATAATGCTTCAGATAGGTTGTTGGAAAAAATTAAGGGAATTATGATTTGCATATTGATAAGTAAAATAATAGTTAATGATTAATATCTTATTGTTTAAACTGAATGTAGTCAGAAATATAACCGATTTAAAGTGGTCAATTTTGCTACTAAAATTGTGTTCCTACATGTTCCAATGTCTGTAGGTTACTAATCTGCACCAATGCTGTACATGTCAAGTATGAATATTTCATAATTCTATTTAAAGCTCTGATGAACATTTACAATTCATAATTTCCTTCTCAGCTGTCTTTTACTCATTAGATGTATTCTTCATGGGTTCGATTTCCGGTGGCGACCAAATATTTTTAATTCAGTATTGTTTAAAAAGCCCGTGAAAGTAAGACAATAAATCTAATGAGTAAAAGAAGGCTGAGAAAGAAATTATAAAGTTAAAAAGTGGAGTAAAAAAATTCAACAAATAAAATCTTTAAAAAAAGAGAACTTTCGTTTGTCTGTTGAGAGTGAAACCGTAGCATTGCAGTACACTTTAATAGTATAAATACAGAATTAGAGTGTTTGTTTGCTGGCTGGTTGTCATAGCCCAATGGCGGAGCACTTGTGTCAAACAAGCAATAATGGGTTCGATTCCCGGTGGCGACCAAATATTTTAAATTCTATATTGTTTAAAAACCCTGTGAAAGTGAGAGAATACTACAATTTTTTTTTATTATATTTCAATTGAAATTTAATAAAGAAAAACAGAAGTTTATCTTCACCTAATACATTGATTGCCTTACAAGTGGCTGTAGTTATGGTTGACTACATTTTAACATCACGCTGGATAGAGGTTAATTTACCTTTATTATAGGGGCCAGGATTGGCTTCTACATCTCCACATAGTAATAGTAGTTTCTGTTTTAGTGAAGTAGTTCTGGAATGAATTTCTTTTAAGATATATATTGAACTATTCCAAATGGACCAGATCAATGGTAGAGATAGCAACTCCACTTTATTATTTGTCTTTTGTGGCTTTATTACAGTACAGAGTTTGAAATATTGAGTTTTAGTTTTCCTTCTGAAAATCCAGATCATTGTGATGGCTATTAACAGATATTGAGTGTTAGAGAAACATTGAGGTTGATTGATATATGAACAACGAGTCTCCCAGAGCGTTGATCTGTATAGTCTTCTGTTGCTACTTTCCCAGTGTGGAGCTGGATAACGATGGCGACCCATGCTGTATCTGTATATTTGATAGCATATTTATATTATAAGAAATTATAACTCATCCTATCATGTTAGGAAAAAAATTTGTGTGGTTTATATCAGACCACTATCTATTTTAACATATAGTTGTAATTCCGTAAATGTCTTATTTGTAAATGATTTATCTTAATCAACATGTGTAAAATATTGAAGTGTATCTTTAACTATACTAAACAAATCAGTTCCAACATTTACTATTCCTTTTATTTATTCAATGTTAATTCTAGAGTGAACTTCACAACCCTGTATTAGTGAAAAAATAATAATAATAATTTAATGTAATGAACCAGCAACAATAGCCATTGGTTGCTGATGGCTGATTATAAATTGTGAGGCAACTTTACTTCCAATTGAATTTATATGTATTTCATGACAATTTTTTGAGAGAAATGAACACTGTATTTTGAGCCAAGTTTTTAGAAAAGTGGAAGCATTCGTGAGCTTTAAGCAATCAAGAAGTATTGGTGGATTAGCTAAATAACGTCTTTGCAGATCATGCAAAATAAACAGATACAAAGTTCAATTTCCAAGACAAATGATGGAAAAAGTACAATTCCGTTGTGGACCGTGGCTAAGTGATAAGTGTGGGATGGTCCTGGAGGTTTCATGACAGTTGGCAAGTATGTAATTATTAAACTTTACTGACTCAAAGTCTCTATGAAACTTTCTAGTGAAAACTAATATTGAGAAAAAGCTCATGGTCTAGCTAGTGTATTATCACCCAAACCTTGAATTTATACTCAGTCTTTCAATGATTCAGTCATTCTTTGCTGAAATAATTATAATAATATGAAATTTTTCTCTTTTTAACAGAAACTCTAAACCTATGTCATGTGACATAGGTTTAGGTATTTTATAGCTTCCAGGATGCTGGCTGTCCATGCTGCATACAAATCACCCTCCAGTAAGCGTGCCCTCCAGAAATTTTGATGCTTACTTTGTGTTATTATTATACCACCATGGAGAGTTCGACCTCAATTGACCCCTGAAGAGGACTTCGGCAAGAAGCCAAAATGTCGGGTTAAGTCGTTAAAAAGAGAAAAATTTCCTTCCTATTATTATAACTTTAGTCTTGCCGGCCAGATATTCCTCCCTCTTTTTGCCACTTACAGCAAGAAAGAGGATCTGGAGACACCTACAGTACTTCCCAGTTCCATTGGAATGCAACAAGTGAAGCATGGACCAGTAGTGTATTTTAATCACAAACTAGTTGAATTCTACACGAACTGTCAGCTAGGAAGGTCTTTGCTTAGGGAAATTTGCTTAAAATAATTGTGAAGAGCTTGTTTGAACACTGTTATTATGTGCATCTTTATACTCCATTATGGTACAGACCACCACTTCCAGTGCAGTGAAGTTTTAATGCTCAAACATTTTATATAATCAGTTTGTGAGATTAGTCATGTGACTGGTACAACCTACAGACATTCCTGTAGCAAACCTGAAAACTTTATTACTGTCCCCAGACCATTTCCAGGCAAGCAGTATGATAAAATTATGATTAAATTAAAGGTATGGTTCACAAGATTACATAGAACATATTAAAAGACTGCACACATCTCTTTTGTTATTTGCATCTAAACAACCCTCCATGCCCCTAATTAGTCTCGCGTAGCCAGACCCTTTACCAATCGTTACACGGGAAAGGGGTCTGGTAGACTTACATTGAGCAGTTTTTTCAGTTCCCCTCGCTAATTGGGGTGACCACAAACAATAGGTGACGTCATATCCTGTGAAGTAAGACTGCTCAATATTTTATGCGTGTAGTATTTCTGTGCACAACTCTCCAACAGCCGTGCCAAAACTCTTCCTTTAGGTGATGCCATTAGTTATGCTAAGCAGTGACTTGGACTAACCTTAAGATATCTGCAATTGGAAGTTTCGCTTAGCAGTAAGATACAGTTGTGCTTTGTGCACGGGCCATTGTGGTACCTTAGGTTTTTGTCATGCTTAAAGGTGAATAATGCTAGCCAAGAAATCAATATCAGTGCCATTAAATTTTAACTGGCAGCATTTCCCAGCATAGTTTTGCATAAGCAACATTTTTTTATGGCAGTACAGAACGAACTCTGCCTAATTCACGCCTGAAAATATTTAGCGATTTACACCCACACTAATTGAACCACAGTTAACCACTTGCTGACTAAGCAAGAACAAACTGCTCAATGTCAGTCTACCAGACCCTTTTCCCACAAAGCGATTGATAAAGGGTCTGGCTACGGGAGACTAGCCCCTAATCAAGTGTGTCACTACTTAAGCTCAAGAGCTATAAAAAAAATTGGACTAACTATCTTCCCAATTTGAAAGTTTAAAACTATGCATACTCGCTTCAAATGCAAGTTCTAACACAGCTGGACAAACTCACTTGAGCAACACGCGAAGAAACTTTAGAGAGAATGGATTCACAACACGCGAAGAAACTCTAGAGAGAATGGATTCACAACACGCGAAGAAACTCTAGAGAGAATGGATTCCGGGGACCCTCCGATGCGATGTGGCTCTACAGTAACTCAGCCCCACCCTTAGGACCAAAACAAACGTATAGCACGTGATACAATCAAGTCACCGATATGCGGGATACTGTACTTATAAACTGGCGACAGCGGTTGAGTTTTGTCAGTCGAATCAGTCATTCTTTTGTTACAATGGTATGGTAGCGAATCTCGGAGATGGGGGCCGCTGAAAGTCGGGTTGCGTGGATTTGTTGTTTAACTTCTTCTTTTTTTCTAGTATTTTTTTTTTAGCGCCCCCTCATTGTCTCGCCGTATCACCTGTGCTGGCCCCAGAATAGAAACTACCTGAAGTGATATATAGCTGGAGCAAGTCTATATGGAGCTCGTGCAATGTAGAAGTGAAGCTAAACAAAGGGACATTTGTCTCATCTCACTGTGAGCTACCTATTGATACTAGGCAAAATGATGTAGAGGAAGAGATGATTGCTGGCTCCTGTTTATGCCTGCTGCCTTCCCTTATAAGTTACTCAATACAAATCCTGTTAATGTCAACACTGTCACACCAAGCTAGTAGCTCCTTGCTTGACTTCACTAAATCACAGAGGAACCTCTAGTCCCAAATTGTTCTCAGTCCAAAGTTTCTACAGTATCAAGTATTATTCAGTTCTATTCTCCCATTTATTTGCTGAATTTCCATTGGACCAATACTACATGATAACACTCAGACAGATATCAGAAGAACAAATCATTCACACAAACATAAAACTAATAAATCATTGAGAGTGACATATGAAAATTAGTACAAACTTGTAATATATATTGGTCCCAAAATATCACAGGGTGATTTGAATCTCAGTAATTAGAAAATAAATATACAACAAAAATTAAAATATTTGACAGTGTGCAGTAAGTGTCATAATTCATTCCTAGAGAATTGTATGATATAAAAATAATCACATTAGCGGTGATAACCAAATAGTTATTAAACTCATTATTGGCCAGGGAGAATTAAAAGGACTTGGAATAAGTTAGGTAAGGTGTCATCAGTGATTCGGTGTGACAGTCTTGAACAGTCTGAGTAACTAAGAACAAAAGAAAAGGGGGAAAGGAGAAGTCAAACACACACATGTACATCCACACATTTAACACGTGTACATCCACACATTTAACACATGTACATCCACACATTCAACACATGTACATCCGCACATTTAACACATGTACATCCACACATTTAACAGTAACATCCACACATTTAACACATGTACATCCACACATTTAACACATGTACATCCACACATTTAACACATGTACATCCACACATTTAACAGTAACATCCACAATCAAAAGATTCTGACATGTCTGTTGTTGGTTTTGTTGTTGTTTTTTGCTTCTGATAGAGTGAACACAGAACTCCTATGTTAAACGAAGCACCAAGGGTGTGGACCCTCAGCGTTACAATATACTAGCTAGCTATTACTGCCATACAGGCAGCGATGAACCAAGCCTAGGCACTGAATTAGAGTGGCTACCAGCAAAGTTTTCTCTACTACAAAAACAAACAAAAACAAACAAACAAACAAACAAACAAATGGGATAATGATTCGAATGATGATTCAAATAGCAGTAAAAGTCAATTTACTGACCAGCACACAGTGAGCTAGACTGCATAAACTACAGGCTTCACAAACAACCATAGTGAAGTAAGTAAATCATTTACTTTCTCCTACTCGGCAGAGGAGGGGGCGGCAGAGAAGAGGAAGGAAGTTGGGCGGGTGCCATCCTGTGGCGATCCATTGAACCTGACTGACTGTTAGTGCGCGGTACGGGCTTCATTGGACGAGCGTTCATGGAGGGTGTGTCACATTCAGAGTTGCTCGTGACTCTCCTGTGAGATCTGACTGCTCCTGGTTTATCAAGTGTAGTCACTGCAGGGAGAAATGTAAGAGACAGTCAATACTACTACTAGTCTCAAAACTTGCAGTCTTCATCACAACCAAATTCTAACATTATATTGTCTGCTATATACACACCAGCTAAATGTCATGCCACCATAGCCACAGAGCCAACAATGAACACGACTGTACTGACTCTAATACATTGAACTGTTCCACAGGGAGGAAGTGTATCTAGCAGGCAACGTTTGTTTGTTGTTTGTTGGTTTTAGGGATACACATGTCAAATGAACACATACAATAATGACTGACTTGAGGCCAGTTTTACATATTTCAACAACTAGTCCTTCACTTCCAGGAAGAATGACCATGTAAGGATGTATATATGGTTTAAACACTGGAACTCACTCATACACACACACATACACAAGATTAAAACGGTAATGCCAGTCACACGAAACCGCTGTTTTTCCCGTTTTTTTATCGTGCGACAGCCGTTCTGGAACTTTATTTTGTCTCCTACTGTAAGCTAGACTGATTGCCAGGAGATACTCACACACCTGAAACTTATCCTGAAATTTAACTCACTAGGTTCGTCCTGTGTGATAAAGTTGACATCACTGTACAGCTCCTCCTCCTCCTCCTTCTCCCTGTAGCTGTCCAGCTTCACATGCATCAAAATTCTAAGTGAGATAAAAGGAAAAAAAATACAGTAACTGGAAATGGATTATCTAATCACTGGTAGGTGGGTGTGGTCAATAACTATGAAAACTTATGGATAACGTTTACCACCAGTACTTCACAACCTCCTTCCTCCTTCTAACCCCTCCCCCAACCCAACCACGCCTCCAAACTCACTCAAGCATGCCCACATGATGTCCCTGGTGAATTAACACTGACTCCAGCTTAGCAGGTTCTCCACCAATAGCATCTTTCTGACCCAGGCAGCACTCAGCTGTATATATATATACACACATACATACATACATACATACATACAATGTGCATAGATACATATATACATCCATCCATCCATACATATATACATACATACATACATACATATGTACATACATACATACACACATACATACATACAATGTACATAGATACATATACACATCCATACATCCATCCATACATACATACATACATATGCCTACATAATACATCAACCAACATGGTTGATAAAGTCAAAGCCCGTGACTTAAACAATACCTTCTAACAAAAAATTAAAACTACTGTCTTTTTAGCCCAGTTGCACAAGAAATAGAAATCCCACCCACCCCCTTCCCCTCCCTTTCTCCTCCCCTCTCATATACACGCATGCATACATCATAATAAACAAAGGCAGATAAAAACACAATAGCAACCAAAAATACTGCATCATTTTCCCCCCATTGTTTCCCTTATTTGACACAATTGACTATACTAATAATACATACCCTCACAATCCTCCACTCACCGTAGGGTTCGTCTCCTTCCTGACTTTTGAGCATCACCAGCAGATGCTGCTGCTCCAGATACGCCTCTTCAGTAATGATGGGACGAATGGAGGTCAAAGGGTCACTGGCCTTCCAGACGGGCCAGATGTCGGACTCTCCGCTCACATGCTTCCAGTCATTATTGGCAGCCGTGCAGGTCATACCTTCCGCACATGTGGAGAAGAACTCGATGTAGAAGGTAGTGCGACTGCTGGTGGCTATCTTTGCATTGCAGTTGTGGATGATGATCAGGGGATTCTTGTTCTTGCTCATTAAACCTGAGGTAGAGACCATAATGTTAGGGGCGCAAGTGTGCATGCATGCATGGGTGTGTGTACATGTGTGTGTGTGTAAGTGAATGTACATGGTGTGCATGTATGTAGAAATTGGTGAGTGAGGCAGTTTAAAAATGTCACTTTGTGAAATAGGAAAGATGACTAACGACAGATGAAACACACTGGATGATAATAGAGGATACTCCCACTCTCCTAACACACATATCCCAGCCTACCTAACCACATATCCCCCACTCCCACCACACCTACCAGACGGTTTTACAGAGTATGGGAGTCCCTGAGATTAGAGCAGACCCCTAAAGTTAGTCCCCCCCCCCCCCCTCCCCCCCACTCCCTTCACCCTTCCTGATCAGCATCCATGTGAAAAATTACGGCTTTACTCTACAGCTAGTTAGTTTGTCCAACACTTCTCCAAAATCATCACTTTCTAACTCTGGCCCTGCTACCAGTCAGTGTACACAGTGCATACCTGAGTCAGGGACAAACTGCTTGAAGCCATGTATCTGGAAGGTGGTAAATACGGGGGAGTGGTCACTGGTCATGACGTCATTGGTACAGCCGTACGAAGTGTTGATGATGCTCATGCCCGGATAGGACCGCCATAGGACCCGGTCACAGTAGGACGGCACGTTGATACGAATCTGTCAACAACAACAAAAACAAAACAAAATATTTGCATTAAGTAAAGAACAAAATGAGTTCATAATTTCTGGGAATTATCTTATCTTTATCTCCATCCCATAATGCTAAACAATAGTTTCTCCATCTCTAACAAACATTAGTTTCACGTGTGCAAATTATCTACTTTAGCCACAATGCTGCTGATTAATCTTATTTCATATATAAACACACACATACAGAGGGAGAGAGAGAGGGAGAGAGAGAGGGAGAGAGAGAGGGAGAGAGAGAGGGAGAGAGAGAGGGAGAGAGAGAAAGGGAGAAAGTAACATATATGACTCGCATTCCAAATAAAAAAAAAAAATAAAATAAAAAAAAAAACAACCATAAACAAACCAGGATGCAGCACAGAATGAATATGGGCATTGTAAAGGCAGCTGGCACTAATACTGAGTGGACATGAGATTCATGAGCTATTGATGATGATATTTATAGTACCAGAAACCCCAATCCAAAACATCATATTCACAGCTCAGAACTGAGAGTGCCAGGTCCTTGTTCTGTGGATCAAATGCAGGGTATGTTTGTGTGTGTGTGTGCGTGTGTGTATTGGTATAATTAATACTGTCCTGACAGAAATACACGGAGAACTGGAAATATATAACAAAAACTAACAATCACATAAAAAAATAAAAATAAAAAAATAATAATGATGATAATAATAATAATAATAATAATAATAACAGTAATGCTATCAACAATTTTGCCACGTGATATTAACCAATAGACTAACTCACTTGTGCAGCTGTGCACAGTCCTTCTGGAAGAGTAGTTTGAGCTGCTTTAGGTTCGGAGTGGGTGTGGTCATAGTATCAGTGTCCTGAGATACGTCTATCTCTAAATACATCCTCACTTGGTCCAGGAAGCTCTCACCTACCCTGAGGGGAAGATAAACAGCACGCAGCATTACTTTAAGACAACAACAAAAAACAACAACAACAAAAACAAAAAACAAAAAACAAAAATAAAAAAAAAATAAAAATTACATGCACTTGGAATGTGAAGATGAGCACACAAAAGTAACGACTATCTATGACTGATCTAATCCGTATAGTTTAAATAATGGCAAACTATCATTACCAAAAAACAAAGTTGGGGGGGGGGGGGAAGAGAGAGAGAGAGAGAGAGATCCCAGTGTTCTTCCCATTCTGAATCAAACACTGCTTCCCCTCTAATCATCTCGGGGGGAAATATAGAACAAAATAAGCTCACAACTTTCCCAGACTGTCCCAGCTATTCATAGTAAGAGGATAAAAATTAAAAAAAGAAAATATGAAAAAGTAATATTGACAATGAAAATCTTTTTTAAATGGTACAAAGTTGCTGTTTGTTTGTTTTTTCTAGAGTGGACTGACATGGAGAAATATTTTTTGGAATAGCTATAAATTCTTCTTGTGCTCACTTAATAATTTCTCTATCACCACTGTTTTTTCCACCATTATGCCCACTTAACACTTTGTCACGGTCAGGAGTGCACCGAACATTCACAACAAATAAGGTAAGAAGCAAGTAATAATAATAATAATAATACAATACCGTATTTCCTTGAATAGCTCGCGCACCCCAAATAACTCGCGCCCTCGAATAAGCCGCTACCTGCAATTGCGTCTCAACTTATTAACTCGCGCACCCCGAATAAGGCGCGCACTGGACGACGACCCTTTACCAAATAATTAATAGGCACCAGTAAATTGGTTTTTCTACTCATTTATATTGGACCATGTCAGATAGTGAACAGTGTGTGTCTAATGAGTCATTGCCTTCAGCTTCTATGGAGACCCCACCACCTGCACGAAGGAAGTTGGCATCTTATGATGCAAAATTTAAGCTCAATGTAATTACATATGCAGAAAATCATACTAACAGGAAAGCAAGTAAAAAGTTTGGAGTGGGAGAGAGTAGTGTTCGTGACTGGAGGAAGAGAAAGGACAAGCTTGCTCAAGTCCCAACGAAGGCTCGGCGACTTCCAGGTGGTGGAAGAAAGGCGCATGCGCCTGAAATGGAGGAGGAGTTAACAGCCTGGATTGACAATCAGCGATCCAATCACCTCAGAGTTACGCGAAGCAGTATTCAGAGGAAAGCCCTGGAGCTTTACAGTGGTGATGGTGACTTCTCTGCTAGCCAGGGGTGGGTTGAGAATTTTCTTAGGAGAAATGGCTTCTCTTTACGTCGCAGGACCACTGTTAGCCAGAGATTGCCACAGGATTTGATCCCCAAAGTTTCGTCATTTATTTTAAGGGTGAGAAAGTCGAGACAGGAGCATCAGTACCCTTTATCTGCCATAGGAAATATGGACGAAACTCCACTTTGGTTGGATATGCCAGGGGACACAACAGTGGCTCGAGTGGGTGAGCGTACTGTGTCTGTTCGAACCACTGGACATGACAAGGGTCGCTTTACAGTCATCCTTGCCGCAATGGCTGATGGAAGGAAGTTGAAACCTTTTATTGTATTTAAGGGAATTCGGCCAATTCCTGAATTGGTAAAGATCCCAGGAGTTGTTGTTTACCTTAGTAGGAATGGCTGGATGAATGAAACCCTGACAGTCCAGTGGGTAGACTCTGTGTGGGGACATCTTAGTTTCAGCCGGAGACTCCTAGTCTGGGATGCATTTAGGTAATCTACACACAAATCACAATTATTATAATAAAGTCTTAAAATTAAAAATGGTTACCACGTACAATAAATGAGTTCTAATTATGGTACACTATTTGTTATAACAGGTGTCATATGACTGAAACAGTGAGGACTCACGTAGCCAGCCTGAGGACAGATGCATGCTTAATCCCAGGGGGTCTCACCAGTCATCTTCAGCCAGCAGATGTATCATGGAATAAGCCTTTCAAATCAGCTTATCGAGATCTGTACAATGAGTGGATGTCCTCAGGCGAAAAGTCATTCACAAGCTCAGGCAATCTTAGGGCTCCTGATAAAGTTACCTGTGTGGAATGGGTCAAGAAGGCTTGGAGCACTGTCACTACTGATGTCATTGTCAATTCTTTTAAAGCTTGTGGTATTAGTAGCAGCATTGATGGCTCTGAGGATAGTTCAATCCATTGTCTCAAGCCAAGTGGAGTTGCACATAGCGCTTTGGCCGCCATCCAAAGTGCAACAGCCAGCCAGAACAGGTCCTCAGTGTTGGACGAGGAGGATCCTTTTGCTGATTGCGATATGGAAGAAGACCCTACTACCATTGACGATGAATAGTCGTAACTTTAGTAAATGACTTCTCTTAGCTACGGCAAAATCAATATAAACTTTCGTTTGTCGTTAACTGTATGCTACAAACAATAGGCTATTCACTTTTTTAGGGGTGGGCGGGGGCGCCCGCTATGCTGGACACTGCGCATGCTCGAAGTAGCACCACACCCAATTATAAGTGATGCTGACTAGCTAAAATAAATAAGCCACGCCCTTGTTTAACTCGCGCCCTCGAATAACTCGCTAACCCGATGCCGTGCCTTAAAAAAATAACTCGCGCGCGAGCTATTCGAGTAAATACGGTATTTCTTTTGGGCACTCCAACTTATTTTTAACTGCTGATTGAGACAACTCAAACCACATGAATATACCGTATTTGTTCTAATTACAGCACCAAAAAATAATAATTCAAATTTGGAAATGGTCCATTATTGGAGCAAAACATAAATTGTTGACATCGACTGGTTCTTAAAATAGGGTGGAGCTTAGCAATTAGGGCGAAGTTGACTTCTCGGTGACGGAGAGTCAGACCTGTCGACGATTAAAACGTACAAGTGCAGAATGGCTTATTACTACAGTTCCTGAAGGCGTCTAAAAACTTTTAAAGAAACCTGCTTGAGTCCTGCTGTGGTAGAAGCCATAATAACGAACAATCCTCGGCTGAGACATCCAACGGCCACTTGCCCGTCCTATTTAGCTAAGCACCAGAAAAAAATAATTCAAAAATGGGATTGGTTTATAAATAGAACGGAAAAAAATATATTGTCACCGGTTGGTTCTAAGATTTGAGCGGTGCTGTAATTGAGATGAATACGGTACTACAGTATTATCTCAATCTTAAGACAGAGAGTCAAATTATAAACTATAAAACTGTTCAGCACTGCAATAGAAACCTCTACTAATTATACAATGTGTAATCTCCACTACAGTATGAATTCTGCTCAAGCAGCTGCTGAATAATGCCCACTACCATGGATAATTGCCTGTGACAGCTTGAGAGGTCACTTTGCTCCCATTTTATTTATGCTAAAAACTAGTCTTTACCAAAATAGCAAGTTCTATAATATCGTGCACTTACGTTTCAATCGAACCCATTAATGAAAAACAGAGATTAAACTGTTTTGCATCCCCAGTTAAAAGTAGCTACAGGCTTCCCATTCTGACTTGTTCTTTACGCCAACCTTTTCTTAAGACATACCTTGTTCAATACTTCCAGACTTTTTCAACCACAACAGCATAGTCTTTCTTGCTAGCACCCACGCGTAGTTCCTCCATCACTTTCCCAGAGAAGGAACTCTGCCTCCGCCCAATCGCAAAACTTAGAGATCGGATCGTCACAATTTAGCATCGAGTGCGTTTCGTCAAAATTTAGCCCCCTCCCCCCTTTTAAAGCCACGCCTCTCTCTCTGCCCTACAATCTTTCCACCCGCGTAATGTGCTCCTTTTGCTTTGGGAAGCCTTACTGCAGACCGTGGTTAGCTGTTATAGCTATCGAGCTTCAGACTTCGGAGGACAGGTAGAAGTAGGGGAAACGTTTCGTGTTCCTCTGATGTTTCAGTGAAGAAGCTGCTGATGATACTGGCTTAACTGTGCAACAAGTAGTAGTAAGTTATGAATATATGACTTAGTATAGAATGGCAATTACATTATATCTTTGGTCTAGGATTGTATGAAGAAGAAATAGTGCAGATACATGTAAAGCATGCCAGAAACACTGAATCAGTGAAGATTTTTCAAGATACCTTTGATGTCCTGGCAGAATTTCAACAGGAATAGGCAAAATCAAATGGTTAGATGAATTGATATTTAATAAATGCAATCTAGGTTTTATTTATAGAGGTTATGCAGGAAGTGACGTAATGTTTACGTTTACTTAGCAACAGTTGTTACGTCGCCATTTTGAGTGGCAAAACGTTTGGGGTGCTCGTGCTGATTTTACAGTAAACACATTCTCAACAATATTGAATAATTCTTAACTATTTTTTTTGAAGAAAACTTAAATTTTTGAGGAAAATTTCCCAAAAATCTTAATAAAATGATTTTAACTTGTTTGTGGACTATGCTTCAGATTGCATACTTTATAGAATGGGTTCGTATTACCATACTTTTATTACGTTGCTTGGTAAAGGGGTTAGTAAAATCAGGATTGCTGAAAAGTTTCACTTAAATTGGGTCCAGAAATAAGCATTAAATAATACCGTCCTTCTGAAATCAATCGCTGATATACAAATAGTGAAAACGTTATTGTTAAGTTGATCCAAAGCATAGGTCCTAATTTTAAAATAGGACCCAAGAATGGGTCCTTATTTTTGAAGAGGACCCAAGAATGGGTCCTTATCTTGAATAGGTCCCAATAATTGGTCCCTATTTTTTTAATAGGGCCCAATAATGGGTCCTAATTTTTATTTTATTTGGGACCCTATCATGGCTCCAATACGGACCCAAGAGTGGGTCCTTGGAATAAGTCCCAAGAAAGGGCCCTTATTCTTAAAAAGGACCCCACAATGGGTCCTTATTCTTGAATATGGACCCAAGAATGGATCTTTTGTTTATAGTTGGGACCCTATTACGGGTACACATTCTTCAATAGGGACCCAGGAATGGGTCCTTATTCTTGAATAGTACCCAAGATTGGGCCCTTATTCAAACAAGAATGGGTTATTCTTAAATAGGACCCAACAGTGGGTCCTTATTCATGAACAAGACTCGAATGAGTATATATTAAAACTCAATGATGAGTCTATACAATTGCATATAGCCGAACAATGGATGAGTTGGACCCCATCATGCAACTCAGATAATGATGAGCTAAAGTGATTGCCACACAACCATTGTGCACAGGTGAGTCTTTCATATTAGTATCTGCAATAATATTTAAGAATACGTAGAAATGGTTAAGTAAAAGGGACATATGATAATAGTCGATACTCCAATTTAGTCAGTAACTTGCTCATTTGAGTCACAGTCAACAACAGATAGCTTCTGAAGTGTATAAGATTCTTCTTCCTTAGACTTCATGACGGCAACCACACTCCGGTCCATCTTTACACCAATACTTGCATCTATTCTAATGAAGTTGGTAGAGAAGCCCTTAGTGCAGTCATGGTTTTGAATCACTAAGATGATTCTACCGCTAGCACAATGAAACTGCAATTATAAATATAGCTATAATTAATTTTATAATGACATTATAAAATTAATTATAGCTATATTTATAGTATTAGTAGCTGCATTTACAACTTACAAGAATGGATTCCTGTGATCGAGTACACATCTCAGGAGCTGGAACACTGACTTCAAGAACTATTCCCATAGCTTGTTTAGCATTGCGTTTCTTAATACATTCACCACCATCAGACTTCAATACAATGCCACTCCCAGTGCTTTCTAAGTACCACTTCTTAGGCTTTGTCATGTCTTCTACTCAAAAACTGCTCCCTGGGCTGGTCAAACAGCAGGTACACTTACAGCTAAAAAGCTTTGTGAGGATATGATATACTTATCATCAGATTCTTCTTCCGAGAGCTCAGAAGACTTCTTGTTTCCTTCTGATACAGAAAATGAAAACGCTGTTTGTGGACTGCAAGATGAAATGGTATCAAGTCAGCACATTAGTGTTCCTGTGCCAGAAAACAAATGGGATTTACATTAGTTGATCTCTACAGCGATCACTTCTGGAGCTACCATAATTGATATATCCCCCTTTGAGTGAAGACCTTGCTAACATTTTAAGAAAAAAGAATGCAATTTCATCGAAGGTAATCCACTTAAATCCATCAAATAGAGTATTTAACCATTTTTTTTTTTTTTTACAAAATAGATTACGTGTAGAGGCCAAAAGAATCAACATTCTCAGGCATCCCATACTAATTCTTCCAATGTTTCAACCACATCTTCTCCAACCCAGCCATCCTCAAATGAGCTTTCCAATTCTATCTCAGATGGTGCTCCTCAGGTTGAAGTTGGTGATTATGTTGCAGTTTATCTCGAGAAGTATGACCCCCGAATAGCCTCAGATTGGAAAGATAACATCTATTTCAAGCATGGACGAGACAGTGGACATAGAATGGTATATGGGGTGCTATAGTGGTAGCTGGAAGGTGTGCATGATTGGAAGAGGAACAACAAGAAAGGTTTGGAATGAATCTGTTCCATTTACAGCAATACTTCGTTCCATTCAGTTCACGAAGTCAATGAAACTTCATAAGTACATGTGTTGGCATTGAAGAATAAATACCCTGGTCTTTGTTAGTCACTAATAATATACTATCGAACTCTATTTTTGGACGAATTACTATGTGGAATTGATATGCTATAAAAACTATTTCTCTTATTAGATCCAATAAACACTTGTTCTAATTAAGTGCCTGTAGTTCTTATTAGGACCCCTGGACCCTTAATGGGGAAGCTAATTTTAACAAAGACCCATAGTAGGGATCCTTGTTGGTTGGGATAATTTCTAACCAAGGACCAATAGTTCTATGATCCTTGTTCTCAATGTTCAACATCTTTGTTCTTACAGTTAAGACCATTGTTCTAACTTGGGACATATTATTGGGGCCATTGTTGTAATTAAAGACTTATAGTTGTAACTGTTGTTGTAATCAAAGTTCCATAGTTGGGTCCCTTGTTGTAGTAATCAAAGAGTCCCAAGTTGTAATCATGGACCCATAGTTGGGTCCCAAGTTGGAATCAAGGACCCATAGTTGGGTCACAAGTTGTAATCAAGGACCCATAGTTGGGTCCCAAGTTGTAATCAAGGACCCACAGCTGGGTCCCTTGTTGTCATCAAGGACCCATAGTTGGGTTCTTGTCGTAATCAAGGACCCATAGTTGGGTCCCTAGTATAATCAAGGACCCATAGTTGGGTCCCTTGTATAATCAAGGGGGTCCCAAGTTGCAATCAAGGACCGATAGTGGGGTCCCAAGTTGTAATCAAGGACCCATAGTTGGGTCCTTGTCGTAATCAAGGACCCATAGTTGGGTCCCTTGTATAATCAAGGACCCATAGTTGGGTCCCAAGTTGTAATCAAGGACCCATAGTTGGGTCCTTGTCGTAATCAAGGACCCATAGTTGGGTCTCTTGTATAATCAAGGACCCATAGTTGGGTCCCAAGTTGTAATCAAGGACTCATAGTTGGGTCCCTTGTCGTAATCAAGGACCTATAATTGAGTCCCTTGTTGTAATCAAGGACCCATAGTTGGGACTAGCAGGGACCCTTTATTGAATATGGACAAAAGACTTGGAGTATTGGTAGAATAGGGGCCACAATTTCGCAGATATTACCAAGTCATATTTAATGTGGACGCCAAATATCTGCTCAGAAAAGGAGTCACTCAACTTTATTATGACCTTATTTTTCATAGTCCCTTTGAGTACTCGAAACTTTAATGACAAATAAAATAAAGCACACAATTTATTTCAAACAAAAATCTTTAACCCCCTAAAAATGATGTTTTAAGTGTGGGCTGAATAAAGAACATGGCACAAAATGTTGTTTTTTAAAGTTGGTCATGAGAATAAACCAATATTGTTGAGAACCTGTTAGTAGTGTGGCTTCTCCTGGCTTTTCTGCCTATTACCATTCGTGCAGGAAGTGTTTGGCTGAGTATATGGCTTCTCCCGAAGCTGCTGTTTTCTCCCCTTATTATCATTCCCTGGATCACGCTTCTAGGGAGAGATATAAAGAAAAAATAGCTAAGCTCGGAGGTCTGAAGGACCCTTACCTGGATGATCTAGCGGGGATTGATCAAGATAAATGGGAAAAATGGCCAGCCGTGGAATATCCGGACATTTTCTGCTATCTTATTCAAACAACCAGTGAGTATACAGGGGAAAGTTTGAAAGCCTATAAAAGCCTTGAATCATATAATTTTTTTGTGAATGGTTGGGTTGCTAATGTTAGAGCAGTACCAGTTCCTGACTCAGAGTCACATTTAGTAATGGCTTCAGTTCGCCACTCTCAACGACTTTCTGTACGTCCAGCTACTCCATGGGTTCTTGCTAAAAAAGAAGGGACTGTTGTTTGTGCCCACTGCACTTGCATGGCTGGGCTTGGAGAGGCATGTTCGCATGTTGCTGCCCTTTTATTTACCTTGGAAGCAAATACACGGTTTAAAAAAGAACAGTCATGCACTTCAATGCCATGTTCATGGCTTCCTCCCTCCTTTCACAATGTTGAATATGCTGAAATAGCAAGCATTGATTTTATAACTCCAACACTAAAGCGGAAGAAGGGTGAAACTGAGGTAGTCAGTAATGCTACTAGCAACGAGAACGAATCTAGCTCCATTCAATGTCCATCTGCTGAAGAACTGGACTCATTTTATAAAACCTTAGCAAGCAATGGAAAACATGCTATTCTTTCATTAGTTCCAAACTACTGTGAGTCCTATAAGCCTCTTCAAATCAAAGGAACTCTTCCAGAACCATTGGAATGTCTATTCAATATAGAAAACATGGCATTACCATTCAATATGTTATTGGAGAAATGTGAAAAAATATATGATGAATATGAACTAGCACGTGATTTGGTGAAAAATGTGGAATTATATACTAAAGACCAGAGTCGATCTAAATTTTGGTTTCAGCAAAGAGCTGGGCGCATAACAGCATCTCGATTGAAAGTTGCCTTATGCACCGATATCACTCAACCAGCTAAATCTCTTGTCAAATGTATCTGTTATCCTGAAACCACTAAGTATTATTCCAAAGCTACTTGTTATGGGTGTGAGCATGAACAGATTGCTTATGATGCATACAAGAAGAAGGCAATAAGTGAACATTTGAACTTCTCACTTTCAAAAAGCGGATTAGTAATTGACCCAAATTATCCATTTTTAGGTGCATCACCGGATGGTACAATTCAGTGTGCTTGCTGTAAGCCTGGAGTTCTGGAAATCAAGTGCCCTTATTCATGTCAAAGTGAATCTTTTCTTCGTAAGGCAAGCGAGTCACAATTTTTTCTTCATGACTTAGGTGGGTTACTCTTTCTGGATGTATATCACAGCTATTATTTCCAAGTTCAGGCTCAAATCAAAATTTGTTCTGCATCATACTCAGATTTTGTGGTTTGGCAAGAGCAGGATTTATTTGTGCAGAGAATTTACTTGGACGAACCATTTATAACTTATGCCTTTATGAAGGCAAACGACCTCATCAAGGTTGGAATTCTTCCCGAGCTTGTTGGAAAGTGGTTCTCTAAACAGCAAAATGTTTCAATTCCACCTTCAATTTGCTATGATGTCACCACACCTGTGGAATTGGATGATGAAAGTAATCAGCTATGGTGTTACTGCAGAAAAGGTGAATTCGGAAAGATGATTTTTTGTGAAAATAATAACTGTTCAATTCAATGGTTTCACACATCATGTCTAAAAATCAAACGTGTACCCAAGGGCAAGTGGTTTTGTCCTTCTTGTCACAGGATAAAGAAGACTAAGAAGACAAAGAAGTAGATCAGACATTCAATAATCGTGTTACTCATGTATTTTAATATTGGATTAATATTCAAATTAATGTGTTAAATTCTATTCACAAAAGCAATCAAATAAAATGATAAAATGGCATGCAAGTAAAGGTGTGATATAATATTATTAGCTACTTAGTCGGATGAAACGATGGGTGGACAGCAATTGCATAATGCACAACAAATAAAAACTACCTTGTCTATGGTACTAATGGGTTCATCATCACTGGTCATGATGAAATTAATAGGAAGTGTTGACCCAAAAATGGAATATTTTTGACGAAGAACACCAATAACTCGCTCGACATGAATTCTGACGCGTGATAGCTGGCGTGAAAAATCAACTTCACTCTTTGTTAATTGAGGCTTTCCTTTAGTGAAGGGTGGGAGTTTGACCTCTGCACAATAGAGACCTGCACTGTCATGAATATTAAAGCCTCTGTCAGCTAAAATGAGATCCCCAGGTGAGAGCTTGTCTAGTAGACCGCTATTTCCAGTTAAATGAACATCAGAAACTCTACCACCCCATTCTTTGGAAATGAATGTCACAACCCCTTGTGGAGCAATTCCTATCAAAAACTTGACAGTATTGTGGTGCTTATAGTTCGACCATGTCTGTGCTCTGGCTTTCAGACTTGTAGGACGTTCAATGAACACCTCAAAGCAGTCAATTATTGTAACACACTTACTGAAATTTTTTCGAAACGCAACAGGCATTGTTTCCATAAGCTCATGCCTCTCTGGCCATCTTACTAGTGGATTTAACCGAATATATAAATGGTCAATGACTCTCTTCACATATCGTGATATTGTTGTTTGATCAACCTGAAAACGATACGCTAAATCTTGATCACCTAGACCAAGACGCAATTTCATCAACACAGCACACAACTGCTGAAACAAAGTGAGTCTGGACCTACTCTCTGGAGGGTTTGGATAAACAAGTTGAAAAATACTTTGCAGCGTAGCAAAATCTGGCAATCCGGTGTAATACTTCACCATTTTATCATTACCCTTTAGTGTTGACTGAGAAATGCTTACTGTATTAATTTGTGCCTTTAAATCATGAATTTGTTCCTTTAGTTTTTCTTTATCATTCTTTGAATGTTCATCATTTTCTTTCATTGTGCTGCACAACTCACTGAGCTTCTTTTGCTCAGCTTTTAAACACTCATTTTCATGCTTGTATTCCTGTACCAGTGTTTCTAGCTCTTCCTGCTTTGTAAATGATTTTTCAATATCAATTGTGGACATATCAGTCATAGTTCCAGTACCTGTATTCGGCTCACAGAATTCTTCACCATTACCTGTGTCAGACAATTGGAGTAGAGTCCTAGCAACTTCTTCTCTAATGGTATTTTCTTGCCTTCGTTTCTTGACATCAGCGCTCCTTTTAAATCTTGCCATATCTTCAACAGCTTTTCGTTTCAGTGAAGTAGAAGCATGAGCAAACACTGAGGGAACATAGTCTGGAGACAATGGGTCATTGCTTTTGCTTCCAGATATGAAGTGGTCACTACACAGCCAAGTGTATTTAGTGGGCATCCAATCCTTACGACCTACTGCTGCTATCCAGCGCAACTTCCTCTCTATATCTTCAGGAAATCTGTAAAAGTTTACTCCAGAACCCTTCCTGAAGCGGTTAGAACAACCGACAGCACAGCAACTCTTCCCCATTGCCACTCGTTATTGCCACTCAATATGGCCACGCGGCCTAAACGTAAACACATTACGTCACTTCCTGCATAACCTCTATATTTACTTTGTTCTGAAGAAGCAGTGTGGTATGATCCAGGGCTCCGCTAGAGTTTGTATTACAGAAATTTCTGGAACAGTTGGAACACTATTACCCCCACAAAACAGCAACATTCTGTCATCGTTTAAAGGAATTCAACTGTACTTACCCTTAGTGCTGAAGGTGTGTGTGTGTATGTGCGCGCGCACGCAGTATGGGTAGGCTAGCGGGTGGCTGTGAGCTTTTTTTAAACAAATGGTCAACCACCTGCTTGAAATTTTTGCTATTAATTAGTATAATTATTATATAATAAGCTGAATAATTAATGCTTCAACAATTATAGGTAGTAGCTATTTACTTGTGTATATGGGACTTTAGTTTTGACTATTCCTTTCCACTTTCTCTTCCAGCATCTCATAGATGTAGCTGCGTGTGTGGTACTGGCATGTCCTTTAGTCAAGAATTTCTGTCAGCGTCTTTCCACCATATTCGAGCTAGAGCAAAAACTGGCCAAATTTCAGCCCCCTCCATCCAGCATCCCCCTCAAAACTGTGGCGGAGGACCCCCCAATGGAGGATGACTCCGTGTTTGATTCTAGTACCACTGTGTCCATCAAGACAGAGCCTGGGATCAGTGGAATCAAGACTGAACTGCACAGCAATGCAGGCACCCCAGTGGGTGTGGCCACTATTAAAACCAGGAAGAAGTCCAGCGTGTCGTCATCGTCAAAAGACCGCAAGCATACAGCACTTAATGACGAGGAAATCCCCATCATACAACTATGTACGTGTACAACGTAGAACTCAAGAATGAGCGATTTTTTGATGTGTTTTGAGGGATCTGGAGAGAGTAATTATGCTAGCTCATTTTGTAATTATTCTGAGATTTCTTTTGGTGCTACAATATTTGTCCAATTTTCTGTTATTTATTTATTTATTTATTGTTATTGTTATTATTGTTATTGTTATTGCTATCATTATTATTATTAGTCATCAAGTTAATAACTGGTTCGTGTATGTTATATTTAGATGATTATGTGCACTGTCATTAGCTGAGCAAGAGTTCATGATGAGGAACAAGGCCGTGGATTCTGATTGGTCGGCTGTGACTGTGGCGGACTTGCACACAACATCTGAAGGTATAGACTAACAGAACACCTGTAACATATATACATGTGATAATACATGTGCTGGGCTTATTCATTTTTGAACTGCATACACACACACACACACACACCACCTCCTTCAATGCTCTTTAAGTCTCTTGTCAAGATGCACAGCCACAAATAAATTAAAGCGCATCTATTTTCAAGTTACTTGCCCTCTAATTAGAAGTGTACATACATACATGCATTTAGATGAAGGTACTTACATGCTGGCTGATTAGTGACTATTTGAAGTAGTCGCGTTATTTGGGTTGATACCCAGTGCGTTCGAGTGACATAACTAAACCGGTTGATAATGAATATCTTGGAAACCAAAATTTCAATTTTTCCAACTAGTATCAAAGCTGTAGTGACATAGATAGAACCCACATCTCAGCATACCCTCCATGAGGTAGTATGTACTGGCCCAGTACTGGCCTTGTTCACATGTCAGCATACCCTCTATGAGGTAGTATGTACTGGCCCTGTACTGGCCTTGTTCACATCTCAGCACACCCTCCATGAGGTAGTATGTACTGGCCCTGTACTGGCCTTGTTCACATGTCAGCATACCCTCCATAAGGTAAGTACTGGGCCTGTACTGGCCTTGTTCACATGTCAGCATACCCTCCATAAGGTAGTATGTTCTGGCCCTGTACTGGCCTTGTTCACATGTCAGCATACCCTCTATGAGGTAGTATGTACTGGCCCTGTACTGGCCTTGTTCACATGTCAGCATACCCTCTATGAGGTAGTATGTACTGGCCCTGTACTGGCCTTGTTCACATGTCAGCATACCCTCTATGAGGTAGTATGTACTGGCCCTGTACTGGCCTTGTTCACATGTCAGCATACCCTCTATGAGGTAGTATGTACTGGCCCTGTACTGGCCTTGTTCACATGTCAGCATACCCTCTATGAGGTAGTATGTACTGGCCCTGTACTGGCCTTGTTCACATGTCAGCATACCCTCTATGAGGTAGTATGTACTGGCCCTGTACTGGCCTTGTTCACATGTCAGCATACCCTCCATGAGGTAGTATGTCCTGGCCCTGTACTGGCCTTGTTCACATGTCAGCATACCCTCTATGAGGTAGTATGTACTGGCCCTGTATTGGCCTTGTTCACATGTCAGCATACCCTCTATGAGGTAGTATGTACTGGCCCTGTACTGGCCTTGTTCACATCTCAGCATACCCTCCATGAGGTAGTATGTACTGGCCCTGTACTGGCCTTGTTCACATCTCAGCATACCCTCCATGAGGTAGTATGTACTGGCCCTGTACTGGCCTTGTTCACATCTCAGCATACCCTCCTTGAGGTAGTATGTACTGGCCCTGTACTGGCCTTGTTCACATCTCAGCATACCCTCCATGAGGTAGTATGTACTGGCCCTGTACTGGCCGTTCACATCTCGGCACACCCTCCATATGGTAGTATGTACTGGCCCTGTACTGGCCTTGTTCACATGTCAGCATACCCTCTATGAGGTAGTATGTACTGGCCCTGTACTGGCCTTGTTCACATCTCAGCATACCCTCCATGAGGTAGTATGTACTGGCCCTGTACTGGCCGTTCACATCTCGGCACACCCTCCATAAGGTAGTATGTACTGGCCCTGTACTGGCCTTGTTCACATGTCAGCACACCCTCCATGAGGTAGTATGTACTGGCCCTGTACTGGCCTTGTTCACATGTCAGCATACCCTCCATAAGGTAGTATGTACTGGGCCTGTACTGGCCTTGTTCACATGTCAGCATACCCTCCATAAGGTAGTATGTTCTGGCCCTGTACTGGCCTTGTTCACATGTCAGCATACCCTCCATAAGGTAGTATGTACTGGGCCTGTACTGGCCTTGTTCACATGTCAGCATACCCTCCATAAGGTAGTATGTACTGGGCCTGTACTGGCCTTGTTCACATGTCAGCATAGCCTCCATAAGGTAGTATGTTCTGGCCCTGTACTGGCCTTGTTCACATGTCAGCATACCCTCCATAAGGTAGTATGTTCTGGCCCTGTACTGGCCTTGTTCACATGTCAGCATACCCTCCATAAGGTAGTATGTTCTGGCCCTGTACTGGCCTTGTTCACATGTCAGCATACCCTCCATGAGGTAGTATGTACTGGCCCTGTACTGGCCTTGTTCACATCTCAGCACACCCTCCATGAGGTAGTATGTACTGGCCCTGTACTGGCCTTGTTCACATGTCAGCATACCCTCCATAAGGTAGTATGTACTGGGCCTGTACTGGCCTTGTTCACATGTCAGCATACCCTCCTTGAGGTAGTATGTACTGGCCCTGTATTGGCCTTGTTCACATGTCAGCATACCCTCCTTGAGGTAGTATGTACTGGCCCTGTATTGGCCTTGCTCATATGTCAGCATACCCTCCATGAGGTAGTGTGTTCTGGCCCTGTACTGGCCTTGTTCACATGCCAGCATACCCTCCATGAGGTAGTACGTACTGGCCCTTGTACTGGCCTTGTTCACATGCCAGCATACCCTCCATGAGGTAGTATGTAGTGGCCCTGTACTGGCCTCGTTCAATAACTGCTAATACAGTAGATGTCAAAATAATGTGCCAGTTTTCGCACCGTAGAGAGAGGGAGTTACCCGTATTTCCGCGACAGTTGACCCATTCTTTAATTCTTCCGCATATAAGAATAGTTAGCCATCGCTGTTTTTAACAATTTCAAGGCTGAATCGCAGTGGAGACTTTAGGTACTATGGTGCAAGAGGTGATAAGATTCTACAGAATGACTCTAAGGACAGTCCTAAATAATTTGGAGACATCCAGTAAGTTATTTAAAACTTTTGAGTTGTTTAGATTGAATGCATTTATATTTTGAAGTTACTGTAGATCTGACAATTATATATGATCAAGGATAATTATTTATTTGTAGAAACCATAATATTTTACTGTAATAATAAGAATGTAACTTTCATAATTATTGAGGAGCTAAATTTGTGATAGATTATTATTTCTATAAAGTGAACAATATTTATTTGATTTTGCTGAACCATATATAGAATACTTTCTTATTTCCTGGGCTGATGAAGACTCGGTCACAGTAGTTAGCCAGCACACTTGTCAGGGTGGGTCTAATATTGGTGAGGAAGCGACTATTCGAGGAATGAGCCCCAAATACGCTGGGAAAATTCGCTCCATTGGTAAGTTTAGAATATTGTCAATGTAACAACCATTAATTATATCTTGTGATGATCAGCATTTATACTTGCTCTATGAAGAAAAATAAACTAAAAAATGGAGATGATTACGTTTGATTTTTTTTCTGTTAAAGAAATTTTTATAAATAATTTTAATGAATAGATTAGTAAATGTAATTGGACAATTTGTCATAATTGATATTCAAATTTGGTCTGGCTCTATGTTTGTTTGTTGTTGTTTTTCCAACATCCATGATACTGTAGGAAGTAGAAAGAAAATGCAACAAAAAGAAGTGGAGTTCTTGTATGGAAGATTCACCCGTTACAAGAATGTGGTGACTTAGGTATGCAGTCTACATCAGTAAATAGGTCAATTATTTGGATAAACACAATTTATTACGGCGGTAGGTAATGTGTTGAATTGTGTAGGTTGGAATTGCAGGATAGGATCTGATGCTATTACAAATGGTGTCGCTGATGTGAATAGTGTTACTATGGTGCATTGTGTTGCTGTGGTGGATGGTGTTGCTGTGGTGGATGGTGTTGCTGTGGTGGATGGTGTTGCTGTGGTGGATGGTGTCACTGAGGTGAATGATGCTGTAGTTCGAAGTAGTTGGAGAGGTCATGGTAGCAGACTGGGACTTGGTAGTACAAGAGTAGGAGGTCACAGGGGCAGAGGAGGAAGAGGTGAAAATAGGGAAACAAACTGCGATGGTAGCCTGAGAGGCCATGGTTGCAAATCAAATGTAGGAAGAAATAGAAGTTTGGTATCAAATAGAAGAGGAAAATAAATTGGTTAGTAGATTGGATATGGGGGGGAGGGGGTAGAGAGAGAGAGAGAGAGAGACAAGGAGAATGTTTTGGATTATTGTGTGTAGTGTACCCCAGTTAAGGGACTGACCAATTAGGTCTTTACCACTAATGGGTTAGTGGTGGCCATAACCACAGGAATAACAAAGATAATTATTCACTCAATAGCTAAGTTAAATAAATATAATGATTTCCATGGAAAAAATAACAGTATTGCAAGACTTGCTTGACTGACTAACCAAACACAGATCAATAGATGAGCATTCCCTTACACAGGTGCTTCAGGATATTAATAAGTAGAGATAATGAATTTTAGACCTATCGTGGTTGCCTAAGTTTCAAAAGCCTCCTTGTTTCATATGTGTCTCTAAATAATTTACTCCTCTAACTCTTTCTTTCTGTGTATGGAGATTGTTGTTGTCTTTCTGTAGATAATATAATATCAATCGCTGGTGGTCCCACTAACGACATAGCTCGCAGCGATACCGGATCACCAATTCAATTACCACCACCACCATCTCCATCACCATCTTCATTGCCGATAGAAGTGAATGACAGCAATAATAACAACACAATAAAACAGCATGAATGGGGCAAGTCACATCTGCACTCATATTCACTTCTGGCAATAACCTTTAATAATTAGTATTAGTATTATCATTGCAAGCTCCAGAACCTATATTCTTTTAACTAATACTAACCATCCCAGTAACTGTACAATACTATTATGGCACCCCTTTCACATTCCATATATAAATGGTTAATTCTGAATTGTGTCCCTTATTTAGAAATAAAACATCTTAACGATCGAATCACTGTAATGGAAAAGAACCAGAAAGATATGAAGGCCGAGATAAAGTCATTATGTCATATTGGGCTGTCAATGATGCCACCTTCAATGGTTCGCTCATCTTCGTCACCTTCTGTCACACCTTCCGTTCCTCCACCATTACTGTCGTCTCCTTCATTGACAGCAATTGCTATCATTGATAGTTCTCCACTACCAGTCAACGATACTCCCTCACCTGAACTTAACCCTTCCGTTTCCCCTTTAGAGAACAATGATTTGGACTTTACATTTCCTCCATCTGAACCTGCATCCTCATTAGAACTTTCAACTCCTAACAGGCAACCAACTCATCATTCTAACTCACTAGCTTCCTCCTCATGCAATCCTCCCATTCATTCCCTATCCAATCGATCCTTCCATACTCTTCCAAGCACAGACATAAACAAGTCGGCACTAGTGCCTATAGAAGATGTGCTTCAACGGAATTCCAATCTAAAAAAAGAATCATGTGCAGCGAAGTTGGCGTGTAGAATTGCCAGAGAAGCTGTTTTTGGAACGGAAGTAATGAAAAAATGTACACCTTTCGGATCTAAATCACTTCCAGCCCTTCCTCTAACGGAACTGCTCGAAATCAAGATGGCAATTTTTATTATTGTATTCCCTCAGTATTGGGGAAATCCCTTAGAATTCGAAGGCGTATAGAAGACATTGTTGAATCCATACAACAATGCTGCAAACGATTGAGACTAGAAAAAAACTAGTGATTATTAAATTTATTTATATTATGTGGATGAAATATGAATTACTTAATTAAAATATTAATTATTATTCATTGAAAATAGCTGTGAATGAGTGCAAAGTTCAATATCCAGTTGCTGCTCCATTGAGTTCAATAATTCTAGGCAGTACTTTACGTAGATGTCTGATGTACTTGTCACACTTGTTGATATCCATAGTCTGCCAAAACATTTTTATTCTCTCTACAAGTTCATTCTTAGTTCTGGGTTTCACTTCACGTTGCATGAAATTCTTCATCTCGTTCCACAAATTCTCTATGGGATTGGCATCTGGAGACTCAGGCGGAGTTATCCACCAGTTTACCTCGAGATCAATGAGGAACGCCTTTGCATGACGAGACGTGTGCTTTGGATCATTGTCCATCATAAAGCGATGCCCATTCATAGATATTCATCAGAGAGGAATGGTAGCAACGTACGGTCAAGAATGTTCGTGTACAAAAATCTGTCCATTTTCCCTTCAAAAATGCATATCGCTGGTGCTCCTGTACAGAAATTCACACATGAACCTTCTCGGGGTGATTTGGTCTAAATAAATAATACATGTATTATATGTACAGCTATACAAAGCTATCTCACAAAATATATCCTGATTTTGAAAAGAATCTTGTATTCAAGCACAGGAATTTACAAATATATATAAATTATTTGATGTTAGGAATTAGTCTAAAATAATACCTGGGTTTATTCCGAGGAGGTTCGCCTATTTTACGACAGCAGAATCGATGATGTGAAGCAACTTGAACTGTACATTCATCTGTCCAGATCACATCACGAAATCCTGTCTCTGCCTCATGGAGATATTGGATAGCCCAATTCAAATGTTTCAGTTTATTGGCACTTCTGATCATTTGACAATATGAACTTCCATCACAAATAATAACAATCAATAATAATAATAATAATTGTCTGGGTCAAACCAGACAGAAGCTTTACGCTAGATAGTCTGCAATACGTGAAAAAGATCCTCAGGACGTATTATCGAAGATCGTTGAACCTCGCCGAACATCGTCAAACATTAGTTACTTGGGTATAATTGTTTACATAATAATAATAATAATAATAATTACAAAAATAATAGTAGTAATAATTCTTGTATCATATGCTGTATGATGAACTTACTACAGCTTGTTAGCACCTTATTAATTACTTAACCAACACTATGCACTGTCTCAATAAGAGGATCTATTTATTATTATATTTTCACTATTATTATTATTATTATAATTATTATTCTCACTGTTGTTACTGCCAAATAGAAATGAAACCTTACCAAAATGTCCATCCCAGTATTTTCTAGACCACAGGATAGTAGCGAGAGAAAAAGGATGGCCCTTATTCTTTAGCAGAGCTTGCAACTGACTTGCAGTGGTCTCGGCATCTTCTTTCATTTTTTTTATCAACTATATCTAAAACCTCCTGAGTTATCAGCCACAGTCAGTGTAGTTGTGGTCACTGGTCAACCACATCAGCTGCTTCACATGTTAGCATATCAACTTGCTAAGGACACTCTAGTGAGTGACTACCCTTATGCATTGGTGTATTGCAGTTTGTGAGATGTTTGTGAGAGTGCATGAATGAACCAACCATGCTATAATCATGTGGTAGTCTTAAAATAACATTTTATTGTTATGAACCACTTGCCTATTATGTTGTGGTATTAACCAGGTCTCCTATACATACTCTAGCTAACAACTTGCAAAGGATGAATGTGTTTGTGTCACTTGTCATGGCACAGTACGTACAGTTGTGTTATTCTATTTCATTGCTTTTACACTGTGTGAGGTAGAAATTGAATATGGTGTCAATGTGACCTGGTTTCCATTTTGTAATCTTGTTTTGACTGCTTTTAATCACATTTTTGAATGAATACAATATGAGTCAGGCAATGTCAAGCCAGCAAGCTTCATGTAAAGGAATATGTCATCTTTCTGTACTTGTAAATCTTACACTCTATTTCCACTGGTAGTCGAGATTTGATTACGATGTTGAAATGGACTTATATTGTTGTTATTTTTTTGTTTTTTAATACAGCAATTCAAATTTTTAGTGACCACAACTTATTTAATGAGTGGTTAATGAATCTCGATTTCTTTGTTTGTGTTGATGATGTGGTTGTTAGAAAATGAACAAGCATAATAACACAAATGCTTGAAGTCGACAGCTGCAATATAATGCTTTTGATTGAAGAATGTACTGATTGATAGGGAATAATTTCATTTGACATCTGGAACTCTGAGTATACTGAACTTTCGTCTTTTGTTTTTTTCCCTTCCTACAATGGAATGGTGTTAAGTATTATTTGTAGATGGATATGTGACCATCTACAGGAAAATCGGGCACAACACGGGCCCTATCACAATTTTTTTTTTGCACTTATGCTTTCCTCGGCATCCAGATATTGAGCACTCTAAGTTTTGAAGCTGTAGCTTCAAGCATTACTAACATACAAACCTAACCATTCCAATTCACAGTCTTATTTTTTAATACATTTTCGGGAATTAAATTAATATTTTCCCAACGATTACGTGTGCTACCTAGTGCTCAATTTTCCAGTAGACGGTCACATATATTGCAGAGAGTAAGAAAATGTATTGGGCAAAATGATCCTTTTTGAAGCTTAATGTCTTGCCTGCACATATGTACATAGTAGATGTTTTAAGCCTGACTTATGGTTTACATCTTGGTGAAAATAAAAGCAAGTGTTTTATTAAAAAGTAATTACAAAACCAGCCATACAATTTTGGCGTAATAGCATTTTCTGATGTTATAGGCTGTAAGGACTCCACAGACACCCAGTGGTGGATATCAGTTTTTATGCTGACCATATCAGAGAATATGGAGTGTAGTATTAGTGGAGCATAAAGTTCCCCTATTATTAGGGCACTAATGCACATGACTCTAATGTGAAGGATTGGTGTATTATTATCTGATGCTTGTCGTTTATCTATAATTATTCGTTTATTGTGCGAGTGTGTGTAGATGTATTAGCAAATAGGAAGTTGTATTTTTCATTAGTTATAGGAACATGCTTTCTTAGTCAACTAGGAGGACCTGATTAGAAAGCTTGTCAGAGATGGTGTTATATATGGCAAAAATTCGAAATTAAATAATACTCACCAAGTGAATGTATATTACTATATTGAGCTCTGGTTGTGTCCGGATAATTCAACTAGAGCTAGCTATGATTTCCCACTGACACTGTGGTAAAGTCTGGGATTCCTACCCACAATTGATAGTGATGATACACGCGTGAATGATGATACACATGTGAATAGTCCAATATGTCTTAATATACCCACACTATCAAGTTGTGGTTTTATATGCCAAAAATTTTAACTGGAGAGAAAAAAAAATTCCATAAAATTGAAAATAATATGGCCTCAGTCAGAACTTATTAAATCTTGTTTAAGATGACATAAATTGTGTCATTTTATTGGTCCAAATTTTCAGGAACACATGATCTTACATGGCTAGCCACTTCTCTAGTTCTTATCTCTCCCACTCAACCACAACACACATACACACACACACACACACACAGTCTAATTATCTTTGGTCCTAGACAGATATATTTAGAAGTGGTGATATGTATTATTTTTATTCACGTGCAGCGTTATATCAAGACAGTCAGTTTGACCGGCCACACCCACCAGTCAACAGGGCACACCCATGTATTACTCTGTAGAACTGGCCACACCCCGGCACTCTACAGGACTGGCCACACCCATAAGTGATCAGCAACAACATAGTCATAGATGTGGACATCTTGTTGCTCATTTTTATCACTTTCTGTTTGTTTACTTTGGTATCTGTTTGTACGACAATTGTTGTACTTGATGATTTTCTATTAATTCCTTGTGGATTGATTAAATTTTTTGCTGCTTTAAATATTAATAATGTAATTGTAATTTTTTAATATTGTAATCATGTCCATATATATAATGAATTGAGCCATCGGGGCTTAAGAACAGACAGCAGAAGGCTTAAGAACAAACAGCAGAACGCTGAACAGACGGCAGAAGGCTTAAGAACCGACCCGCATTTGATTGAAACTCCTATTGTATCCAATAAAAATAGAACACTGGGTCACTGAACTGAGTACCGAAAGAAGTCTTCATAATAGTAGCTAACCATTATGGGTTGGCAAAGAAGCCGGACTATTATAAGGCTCATTTAGAAGCAGGTGAGAAAAAGTTGACTAATGTAATTACTTCAATGAAGAAGTGAAAGAAAATACATAGAAAGGACAGATACTGGGGAGTAGGAGAGGTAGACAGAAGAGAAGTGAATCCATGGGTAGAATAGTGAGTAGATGGGTGAGGAAAGAAAGAGAATAGGTAATCGTGGATATGTGCTACTGCACTCCTAATTTGCACAAGTTAGTACGACGGGCGCCACCGAGTGGCGGGGTACTTGCTAGTATCATAATATTGCCCAACCCTATATGTGACCTATAAACAGCACTGCAGATTCACTCATTCCTGAAAGAGAGAAGGGCTGAGATATGAGCTTGGAGTTGGATAAAAATTGCATTATGTACACAATTGTGACAGAAGCTGCCATAAGTACATGTAGCATCATAGACCATGCCAGCATTGATTGCTATAGTAGCATCATAGACCATGCCAGCATTGATTGCTACTGTAGCATCATAGACCATGCCAGCATTGATTGCTATTATAGCATCATAGACCATGCCAGCATTGATTGCTATTGTAGCATCATAGACCATGCCAGCATTGATTGCTATTGTAGCATCATAGACCATGCCAGCATTGATTGCTATTGTAGCATCATAGACCATGCCAGCATTGATTGCTATTGTAGCATCATAGACCATTCCAGCATTGATTGCTATTATAGCATCATAGACCATGTTGCTATTGTAGCATCATAGACCATGCCAGCATTGATTGCTATTATAGCATCATAGACCATGCCAGCATTGATTGCTATAGTAGCATCATAGACCATGCCAGCATTGATTGCTATTGTAGCATCATAGACCATGCCAGCATTGATTGCTATTATAGCATCATAGACCATGCCAGCATTGATTGCTATAGTAGCATCATAGACCATGCCAGCATTGATTGCTATTGTAGCATCATAGACCATGCCAGCATTGATTGCTATTATAGCATCATAGACCATGCCAGCATTGATTGCTATTATAGCTGTGTTTTTTCCTCTCCAATGTGTAATAAGATCAAACGTTTGACAAAATGACAATGGTTGTATGCTCAGTGAGTGAGCGAAGCAAACAAGCTTACTCATATGTACTGGTCAAACCTATTTTTCCGGAGGCGGGATGGTGGTGGTGGTGGTTGTGCATATCCAGATAACTAGTGCAGATAATTTCTCAAGGCGAAACGGCAAAACCCCTGCCTAGGTTTTGTCCACTCTATTGTGTGGGTGTAGTAATGGAAGGTTACAAATAATTTTGTCGAAACAGGACAAGTGTTGCAATTGTAAAAGCAGGAGACAAGCCGAGAGCAGAAATGAATTACCTAAAAGAGGCTTCACTAAGAGATTTATAGAGAGGGAAAAAAATCCTTTCAGGAAAAAGCACAGAAAACAGAGCTAGGTCATTATATGTGTGTGTGTGTGTGTGTGTGTGTTTGTGTGTGTGTTTGTGTGTGTGCATGTGTGTGTGTGTGCGTGCATGTGTGTGTGCGTGCATGTGTGTGTGTGTGTGTGTGTGTGACTTACTGGGTCATATATTGGAAGTTTTTTTTTATGTTAGTATTGTAGCACATAATATATTTGTACAAGTGTTATGGAAATGAAAGAATAAAATGCATCTGATTTACTTGTAGCCAACCTTAAACTTGAAATTGCTTCCCTGTACTTCATACAATTATGCTTTTTCTTGGCTAATTGGCAATCTTTACCACCACTTTTTCACTTCACCAAAGCAGCCACACCTTCTACTAATTGTTTTCTCAAATGGAGGTAGGCAATAGCATTAGCAAACTATATAGTTCATATGTGCTGCTTTTTTTTTTATTTATTTTTTTGCTATGGCATATCATATTATGTGTTTAGTTAATAGAAATCATGTAGGACATTAGTGGCATTAACCATGGTATAAATAACAATAAGTATCATAAATAATACACATAATGGATATGCAACAAGAGCTGTTAAATCTATTGCCAGTACAATCCCAGCACTCTTCCAAGCTCTAGGAGTAAGCGTCAACTATGAAATTAGTAGTTCTACAGTATTGTGTGTTGAGATGTTTAATAATGTACAAAAGCATAAGCCACACCTTCAACCACACCTGCATTCTGGCCTGACCACATTTTGAGGTGCCGGAGTAAGCCCCTGCATATAACATTTCCATGTACTGAACATTATAATTACCCGACACAACTCAGTCCACACAGTGTTTGGACAGATGGAGTTATACTATGAAGTGTGTGTATTTGTGCTAATACACTTGTACACAGTATAATGATTATGGTAAAGTGACATATCCATCATCATGCTTAATACCCATAAGCCAATTGAATAATTATTGCACAAACACTTATGATAAATTTACCTGCTCATCTTCACTTCAGAACCATGCAATCCTGGTAAGGATATCAAGATCGTTGTCACCTTAGAACACAGTTAATCATTATATAAACACATGATTATTGGCAAACAACCAAAGTGAGCAAGATACTGTCTGGGGTGTGCAAATGAGACATTTTACGTATGAGAGTGCATATTCCATATTAGCATGGCTAAGCATACAGGACCTTTCTTTTGCTTGTATTTGTAAATACGTTAATATAGCACTTCCATGGGGAGATCCTGCTGCCTGCAAGTGGGAATAACCCAATTTAGTTTATAATTTTCATTATTCTAGATCAGGAGGGCTAGGCTTGGTACACTATAGTAAAGACAGAGAGCCAAACGCTAGGCCGAAATCCTGAAACCGGCAAACAGAGAAAGGAACGGCTGAGGGAGAAAAAATGCCTGTGAAAGCGAATGAGGATATACTGAAAGCAGAAGTAAAAAAAAAAAACAACAGGAAAATTATGTAGAGTGGATGTGCTTGAAAGTTATGCATAAACTACAACACACAGTGTAGACATGGCAGTTGAGACTAAGGGATTTGTAGAACAATGGGGGGGGGGCAAGTTTTTGCGACATAGCAAGCGATTCTGTCATCGTGCTAGCAAAAGGATAATCTGGCTTCATACAATTTGAACTTACGAATTATTCATTAGAGCAATTGCCAGAATTTACCATGACATATTATATACAGTCAACTCACTAGTGTGAACTCCTCAGGCTTGCCCCAATTAGTTAGGTCTAAGTGGTAATGTGGTGCAAGCTAATTATATCTAATATATGTGACCGTCTACAGGAAAACCGGGCACAACGCGGCGTGCGTAAATATCGAGAAAAGATCGATCGATTTCTTAAAAATGTATTGTTTCAAGCCGACGGAAGGGAACGGTTAGGTCTATTATAGTGGGAACAACTTAAGCTACGACGATAAAACTTGGAGAGCTCAATATCTGGACGCCGACAACTCTGTAAGTGCAAAAAAATTTTTTTCGAAGGGTGCCGCGTTGTGCCCGGTTTTCCTGTAGACGGTCACATATGACCTCACCAAGTTCTTCTCAGGCAGCTCACTCACCACACTGCTAATATAGTATACCGCTAGTGTAAGTCTATTACAGTAGGACCTTTGATTCATTGACTAAAGTGATTGTAGTGACAATACTTACCTAAACATTAGGAAATATGGCCAGCTTGTAAAGCTGAGATTCCGCAACTTTGAAGTTCATAAATCTAAGGCTCTACTATACACAAATACACTGCACACAAACCAACATAAGAATCCTTAAACACATACAAACACACATGCATACCTGCATTCACATAAGGATACATGTACTCCTACATAACTGCACATACCAATATTATGCACACATAAACCTAGCTTAGCAATGTTCACTTATTGTATAGTTGTTTTTCTTCGACCTGTCAAAAACGAGAATTAATATTATGCATGAATATACACGGACACAATAAAGACTATAATAAAAAGAAAAAAAAAGATGATTATAATAATATGAGCATCTTTTTTACCAATACCATTATGTACTTCACCCTTCAATCTCATGCACACTACGACTTGATGATGGAATCTTCTTTGCAGTTGTAGTAAGCTTGGCACACTCAAAGTCACACATTTCTAATCACTTGCCAGCTAACGGACAGACTGAAAAAAGTAACACAAAGTCATTCAAACAATAGCGAAAAATTGTAAAAGGAGTCTGAGAGAAATTAAATCCTCCTCATATTATTTCCTTCCCCCACCCACCCACCCACACACACACGCACACACTCACACACACCAATTGAAAGTGACACACTAATATACTAGGACGTGCTCAAATAGTGCAGTGTATGGCGAGCTAGTTACTTATTGTGTGAGACTGTCTTTATTTAAGCTTGCATTAAATTTCTAATGCTCTAATTGGTAGCAATTTGAATGCTTCAGAATGCACAAATTTGCAAACTATGTATTCTAAACAGGGAGAGGCTACTTCCAAGGCAGAAATTTACATATACAATACTGTAATCCTGTCTGACCCTAGCCCTTTGACAGGTGTAATATATAAAATACGTATACGACGCTATAACTAAAGCTACTTCATTCTAAATAATATTCCTTCATAATTTTGATTCCTTGCGTGCAATATTTTGAAACTAAATACTCTTCTCCCTCTTCTAGTCTTGGCCACACCTACTTGCCTCTCTTCCCCCCTCCCTCGACAAAAAGCCTGAAATAAACCCTGTAGTGGGTATGTCCATAATATCTCACCCTGACAGTTCAACTTAGAGAAAAGTGATTTAATTAGTATTTAATTAAGTGACTTAATTAGTATTTACACCATTCATACATGTACAATGATAAAACCAATACACAATATTGTTGAAATATATACTCCAGGTAGAAATTGTCCTCTCAGAACCAAGACACTAGTTAAGCAATTTAGTTTTCCACACTTACAAATAGTATTTCCCACAGTATCTTTACTTATGTCAGGATACATTCCAGTGAATTTAGCTTAGCTATTCCAGGCGTCACCACTCTCATTACCATGGTAATAAGACTCTATTTGTGGTACTGGAGCTCTGGTAGTCCAGCGTTTATTCCTTCAACTGTGATAATCCTGTGAGAGGGAAAGAGTATGCACGGCATAATGACTTAGCATGGTTATTAGATTGTTAGCACAAAGTTGTCTGTTCCAGCCACTCACACGCGCCGCTTCACCGATTAATTGTTCGGTAAAGGGTATAGTCCAATAAAAGCGAACTAGATATAAGTTAAAATAATGAGCTAATAAAAGTTACGAAGTCTCAAGTCAAGAAGGGAAATTCTTATTTAAACTCTTATTTAATGATAAAGGTTAGTTGTTAACTTCTATTTATTTAATTTATTTTTATGAAATTTACCAAAATAGTGTGAGCTTTCTATGCTAGAAATTTTCATTAATTCTAATTTACTCCCATGGATTTATGATAGCATAGTATAAACGATGTCAAAAGAATATTAGCATAGGAATTAAAATAATCAAATTACAACACAATATGTATGGTAGTGGTCTACAATAGACGCATTAGTGACATTCGCCGGACGACGAAAAGTATGCGTGGTCAACTATTGCGACTGTAGTTATGAGATCTTCCTGGGCGGTGGCCAGTAACTTGAAGATGAAAGGGTGAGATCTAGTCAATGGGTATAATGAGGTCCTCTGACGTTGTTACTTGGGAGCAATATCTGCAACAGTAAGTCCAGTACACTGATTATAGTCGACAATTGAGGGCGCTTAAGCTAAATGACTCTGATATCTATTAGCCTACTTGGATACAGATGCATCTTTGATGTGTAAGAAATACTGCACATCTTCCTCAGACTCGTCTGTGCTGTCATTTACCTTTTGGGCAGTGGAACAATCAGGGTAGTTGTTGTTTTTTAATTGTGGTTGAAATCTGATTTTCCTGTCAGTTGTTTCTCTCCCAACTCAAAATAGTTGTGAATTGATGTAAATTCCTGGTGTTACTAAGTGGTATATATTACTGTGATCATAGTTTTAGTCATAGTTCACTGCTGACTACAATTTTTTCATTGAAGTTAACCTAAACAGCTCTATCATGTTAGGAATTTACCAGTGTCATATCACATGAAACATTGCTGTCAGATGGAATGTTATTATTTGGCATTTACTTACTATTACCATCATATTTAGTATACTCTAACCTCTCTTATATGGTGTTTTAAGTATAGATACCTAACTCTTCCAAACCACAATTGACATCAGAAAGTAGCACTCTCTATGTACGCTTGACCACCCCCTTACCATAGGCACAATACAAAACATAACCCAGAATATTGCCATGTATATACAACAACTACACTGTTAAGAATGGGGGTGTTCAGATAACTTAGTTTTGGTGTTAAATAGGAGGCGCTGCCTGGACGCCCCAGTTTAAAGCCTAATATTGTCTCCAAAGTTAATCAGAACTAATAGATATTTGGAAGGAAGAAACTAATGGATATAAGCTATTATTATATAAGTTCAACTGGTAAAATATGCATTGGTGTAGAAGTTATAAGGGCTTAAAGTGGGGTGTCCAGACAGCGCCTCCTAGTAAACACCTCGAGAGGTGTTATTTAAGCATCCCATTTTAACATTGTATCGATAACAAATACAGGGATTGTTTTTGAGACTCTAATGAAGCTCCATACCAAATTTTGAAGCCAGAATTAAAATTAACAAAATTGCGAAGAAAAAAAAAAAAAAAAAAAGAAAGATTTTCTCCATTTTCTCTATTGTCATGTTCATCTTTTTTTCTTCATCTATTTGAACACAGTTATACATGGTAAATGGTAATGGTAAGCATTAATATTCTTACCTGAACTGGAGGTGTTATTGATCAATCTTTACCAGTTGAATTTAGAGGGTTTGGTAAAAAATCGTTAAAATCAAAAGCCCAAGTACTGCAACTTGTGATTGTTCTAGGTTGCAAGCAGTTTGTCATGGAAGACTACATTCATACTCAGCAAAGCTAAGAAAAAGCTTGGTAACTAGTAAAGCAAAATCTGAAGTTGCTAGAAAAAGTACAGAAATGAGAATGTGACAGTTAGCATAAGCAATCACTCAACCAGTGACTGATTCTACATCCTGAATCACTGCCTCCTTTAACTAATTGTCAACTTGTACAGAATAATTGTTTTTGTTCTAAACAATAGTATGTTAATTAAAGGACTTAGTAGCTGTGATTGAAAGATGTAGAATTAGTCACTTGTTGAGTGATTGTTTACGCTTACTGTGACGTTTCTAACAACCCTAAATCTACTATTAACAATTTTAAATGTTTGAATAATATTAACGGCATGCTATATTGGAACGAGACATCAATATTGTAAGTAAGCCTTTCAAAGTGACTTGTATTCTAATTCTTGGACATGCCTTGGTCCCAGGTAAGAGTGGGAAAGGATTTTCTATAGGTAATTATTGAGAAGTTTTATTGCTAACATAATAGACTTGTTATAATGGATATTTTTTTATATGGTTTCTGGGACAAGTAAAAAAAAATTGCAATTATTGGTAAAGGGTTTCTATAAGTTCAGTATAGATTCTGTGAGTGGGTTGTTTAGAGTGCCTGAGTCTATGTGATTCTTGGTAAAGTTTGCAAGAGTATAATATGAATGAAGTTATCATAGACTGAATTATGCATGAAAGTAAGTACTGCTAGCAAGTAGTAAAGCTAATAGTCTTCTGTAGGGCTAAAAGATCAAATAGACTTCATCCCAGAGAACGGATCAGCGAGTGCTCGGTGATTAAGTGGAAATGAATTATCCTGGACCGTTCCTAGCTACATTTGTCACAAAATGACAATTCATGTTCATAAAGCTGATTTTATTCACATTTTGTGGTTATTGTTTATATATTATTGTATTTTTTTAAATTTCTGTATCATCTCAGAAATTTAATTAATCACTCGAATGTGACAGCAGATCCGATACACCATTTTAACGAGTGTGATGATTTTTTAAGCTCATTGTAACTTGTCACATTTTAGCAGCAGCATGGAGGAGCTAAAAATGTCTTCACTGGATGATGTACCCACGATTTCTTCCATTGAAGAACCACAGATATTGTGGATGGAGGTAGCAGAGTAACGTCAGAGTATTCTGAAGTCTATCTGCGAAAGTATTGTGGACAAGTTTGTTTGTTTTGAGTTCAACAAGTCACCTCCATCATTAAGTGATATGGTAAATTACATTTTGGTTTAGTAACACCTATAACTTATCAATTATGTTGTTGTTGTATGTGCATGATTACAGTACCTGACTCCTTGAAATAGCTCCCATAACTATTGAAATATCCAGGAAACTGTATGTAGCTAGTTTCATTCTAGACAAATTATTATCAGTGATTTGTTCACAACTTACCTTTGCTTTTCGTTCAACCCCTTTGGTATAGAAAACATCATTCTGAGAACTTCATTCTATAAACTTTGGTACTTTGAAATATAAAAAAGAGTGTCTTATTCTTTTACCAATTAAAATTCTTATTTAAAGCAAACTTCATTCTATAAAACTTTGGTACTTTGAAATATAAAAAGAGTGTCTTTTATAGAAGTATTGAACATGCTCTGCCAATACGAGTTTGAACTCACTCCTCGTCAAGCACCACAGCTGATCTGGAGTCGCTTCATCAGTACTCATTCCAGGAGACTTGCATCAAGAGCATCTCAATCGAGTATGCAAAGATTACATTCAAGGACTAGGAAGTAACAAAACTGAAAGGGCCACAACAAGAGTAGGAATAGCTCTGTGAACACTGGCACCACTGTTGGAGAACTTCGATGCAGAAAATAGAGTGGGAGATATATCTGGTAGTCACAAGGCACTGAACTCAAAAAAAGGATATAGCTCTTACAACTCAGCACTTGCAACAGTACAAAGTGTTTTCCCCACATCAAGGTCACTCTCACTGCTCATTCCCAAATCCAAGAGATGTCTTGCATGCAATAGACACAAATAAACTCATTGATTGGATGATCTCACACATATAATTTTACTGCAATTATTCATTAAAAGAAAAAAGAAGAATGATTTATAGAAAACATTGAACAAGTACATGATTTTGCACACACACCACAACACAAGCATAAAGGTCCACTAGAAACACGTGAGTAATTATCAAATTGTTTGAAAAGAACATCTCTCCTGCACACGGTCTCATTTTTCACATATTCTGACATAGATTTTTCCATGTGTTTATGCGTCCAACATTAGTTAATAAAACTGCCATTGTAGGAAGTCCATCCCGACCTGGCACGTCCTGTCTCCTGCACATAAGTTTCTACATCACTAGGGGAGCCATAATGAATTACTTGGCATACATTGTTGGACAATCTATTCCCATACCAAAAGCCACCGTTGCAACAATGACACATAGCTAAATTTGATATGTTATAAATAAATTAATAATACTGCCTTTCACCTCTTGATTAGTACAACTCATGAACATGTCCACGAGTCGAAATTCTTGAAATGTAGGCGCATGAGCAGGTATGGTGAAGTTGACACCAAGTGAGTTCTTAAAAAACTCATATATGTCAACAAAGACTTGCAAAACACCACAACACAAGGACAATCTGCACTATCTTGTAAAAGTTTCTTCACTATTGGTTCAAATGTTTCTGTAAAAGTAGAAAACTTAATTACAGAGTACATAATGTTGGGTTTACATGGAGAGATGGAAACCACCAGTTCATCTCTCATTCCAATGATCTTTGATACTAGCAATGCTGATGTGGCAGTAGCAGTTAGTGTCATGATATTTGCGTGTGCTGGAAGCAAGCTCCGGATCTCACTTATTTGCAACAGCAGACGTCTGAAGGTTTCTCCCCTATCATAATTAATATTTTTAAAATGATTGTATAAATCTCAAAATTAGTACTACGAACAAATAACTGAGCAACAACAATATTAATGAAGTTGTATCTATAAATTGTCTCATATCAACTGAAGTGTGTAAATTCACACTTAAAAAAAAAACAACTCAGCTTATATCCATAATACTTGTATCAACAAGAAATATTTCTTTAGCAAGAAAATATGTCATATAAATTTAGATCTATGAATAAAGAAAGTAGTAAACTGCTGCCAGCTATAATACCTTGCACTATTATAACTATGACCTAGTTACCTTATTATTTTTTCACTGTGTGGGCCTCATCAATAATAAAAGCTCGAAGTCAAAATCTGTAAATGTCCCCCAGTAACATTCTCTATATTTTCTACTGTCAAGTAGCATTTCGGGAGTGAGGTACACCACTTGATATTCCCCTTCTGTTACAGCTTCCATGACTTCATTGCTGTCTTGGTCACCAGTTACATACCCTGTACTAATTCCTCTTCTAGATAGCACCATTATTTTGTATTGTTAAGTCAAATAGTAGCTGAACTTGAACTTAGTGAAAATACATGATTACCAATGAAGCACTTACCTGTTCTTTTATTATTGCAGTGAGTGGAGTAACAACTAATATGATTGAAGCCCACAACCCCCACATTAGTCTAAAAACAAAACTGTTGTCTTGTCAGCTTGCTGACAGTAGCCGTTGTTATGTAGAGTCACCATCCACAGTAAAAACTGATTAGTGTAATCTACTTTGTAAACATAATAATGTTCTGCATTTTTTTTTTTATCATTGTTCGGTTATTATAAACTACGGCCGAACCTTTTCAGTCAGTTAGCTCTCATACTTGAACTTCAACAAAACTATCAGTTCAACTTAGTTGTTGGGGGTTGTACAACAGTTCATTATATCCCTGAGGTTGGAGTGCCTTGCTAAGTAATTAGCCTGAGAGCCTAACTCTGGTGGCAGTGCTTCCGTCTCGTTATTCCATTCCCCCACACCCATCATCTGGAAACATTCCGTCGAACAAAATTAGAAGGCACTGAAAACACACACTCTTCCAAAGCCAGTCGGTAAAATAACAAAAACATCTCTTCGTAGAATTCCCTTTACAAGTTCTGGTTTTACACTAGAAAAACCAAGCTCCCCAAAAGATTGTAAGATCTGAAGTTCGGCCATCTCTCTTCAGCAAGTAGAAAAATTTTCACGGATAGCTAGGTTTAGAGTGAAGCCAGCCCATCCCTGGAAATCTCAAAGGGAGAAACTTTAATAGAATTATCAACAATAGCTGAGTGATGAATTACAAGAAGATGAAATCAAAGTAAACAATAAGTGTCTAAAGAAGAGACAGTGTGATAAACTATGTTTCCATGAGTAAGGATGGAGAGTTTAAACGAATGTGGGTAATTAGAGTTAGAGTTGATACATATTTCAGTATTCCAAGTGAATTCTTTATTAGTTATTCGTTCAGAAGGTCCTGTGTTACGTCCCAAGATGTTTTTTTAAAAAACATTTTCTAAGTAAATTTCATGTCTCTAGTGTTTTATGTAGCTTGAAAGTTTGCCAATGCAGAATTTATGACATCAAATACTTTGCTCAGTTGTCCAGGCCTTATTTATTTCCCCCTCCCCCAATCCCTACAGAGCAGTTTTATTATCGGTTCAGGTATTTGGCTAGGAATTTGTATTTTGTACACCAAAGGTACATAGTACGATGAGCTGACAGAAAAGAACATGCTAAAATCAAACATGAAAGCTCAGTAACTATGCAGAGTGAAAATGCTTGTCAGTAACTAGGAAACGTAATTACAAGTGCTACTTAAACTACCACTACCAGTGTACTTCGATATTTAAGGCAAAAACAAGTGATCAGCATAATCTTAAAGATGGGGGAGCAGCTTGGTTCTCATGTGAAAAAAACAAATTCAAGTTGCCAGACCGTGTTTGACAAGACACATACAATCTCGAGAAAAGATTGCAGTTACTTTTTAAAGCATCAATTTGCATCTTTTGTTTGGAAGAGCTATGATTTAATGTATGTTTTAACAGTGGCAATTTGTTCTTTGAAATGACATCAGTGACTGGCTTCTCACATTTGACTAGCCTTTCTTCCACACATTTCTGATACTGCTCTACACCTAGCATTTCAACTTTTCAAACTGTTTCTGCCACAGATGGATCCAAAATATCTTTGGTGTCCAAAACCAATAGATCAATCTTCACTCTGTTCCAAAAATGGATTGCCCAGCTCTTCAAAGACCGCAACTAAAGACTTCACCTCCTTCAAAAAAGTAGCTTGTACTGCTGTTCATGATGTCTGTGATTATTGCCTTTGGTACCCGCTAATGACGATTCAAACTCCTTTACCATTCTTGCTACACCTAGACCAGTCACCATCCAGCGCTCTAATGCTACAGGATTAGTCATCAAACCAATGGCTCCTCCAATGGACCCCTTTACATCAGCATTATTTTGCTCATGGCACTGGTCAATAGCCATGCAAGAGAATAATTTTTGTGTCTTCTGAACAACAAACTTACCGTTGCAAAATTCTTCAAAAACTGCTGGATGCTTTTGTGGTAGCAAGCTCATGTCGCGGATGTGAACTGGCAACCATCTCGAATAGTGAGTATGATCCAGAGCAAACATCCATGGTACTATCTGTATTAAGCATTCAAAGTACAACTGAAGTTTCCTTCTCTAAGGGATCTGGTATAAAGGAGCATCATAGTTTCCAATGACAGTGTTTTCCACCAATAGTACAAATGAACACTTTGTTGTGATCAAACTTGACACCACTGCTCCAAAGACAGAACTTCAGCATTGTTATTTACCTTTATCTTGTATTCATCATATGCATGCTGAAGCAGAATGTGGATGCTTGCAGCAGTGACCTGATGAGCATGTCTTGTCTTTGTCACATGACTAGCATTGATGAAGGAAACAGCAGTACCAGCACTAAAGCACCTATCCAGCCACTACCATCAAGCCAATCTCCCAGCACCTATAAAAACAATGAATTTAAGTGTAAATTATATCATCATTGTCATTCTTATGTATCTATACTTACCTTCAAGACAGCCATTTCAATGTGTAATCCACCAAACATAATGATGAAATGGTAACTTGGCCAGGATTTAGATGTGCAACAGCTGCTTGAACTACAGTCATACTGTGCTTTATCATGGCAACTGAATGAGCATTCTCCACAAAGAGTGGCAAGAGTGCAATGATGGCTGGAGGTGGTACTATACCATTTTGGATGCTAGCATGATATGCAGACCAAGATATCCATTGTGTTTTATTCAATTGCTCCATGGTAAAAGATTTCAAAACTTCATTAAACCATGCAAGCTCTTCTAACTTTGCCTCTGCAAACTTTTGTACATTTGTAGGCAGCACAAGGGAATCAATATGTGACAGTAAAACGTTTGCTTTTAATGGATGCTGGTGCTACATTTGTGTATTCTAATGGTAAATGAGCAACTGAATGAGAGGATGAGGCAGACTGACAAGTAATTACTGACTTATGTCAATCTGTTCCCTCTGACATGCGGGATGGATGCTGAATAAGAGAGATGCCTGTGACATGAAATGACTCTTTTGCCGTAGCTGATGTGGGGTTGTAGTCTATGTTGTCTACAGCTGCTGTTGTGAACAAGCCAGAATTCAATTTCAGGGGACATACAACACCAGCAGAATATTGCTGACAAACGTTCACACTGATTTTTGAAGTTAGCTTCAAAAGTTGATCGTAGGAACAACACATACCTAGATCAAAGAGAGTATCAATAAGGTTGCGACTGCATGTAACCGCATGGATTTTCATTGATATATAAAGGGGAAGTGGCATGTCACGATCTTGGTTATGGCGAACCGTTGAAGAGGAATCAGTTGCTCGTTTATGTTTGACACTGTTAAACATCAAAAGCTGAATATTGAAAGTGATGCTTTTTTGTTTGCAAGCTGGGTTTGACATTCAATGTTGGGACCCTCAAGAATCATGCTAACCAGAGCTAGTAAAGATTGTGGCAAGACATTACGCTGAGATTCTTCTGTAAGAGATCCATCAAAGGAATAAACATTTCTTTCCTTGCAATTTTGGCTGCATTCACATTGCGTTGCGATCCCCATCATGGTCACATGCTTTTCTTAGAGCACCTCCAATATCATTATCAAGGAAAGAATCACACTTCTACCTTCTAAATGTGCTATCATGTCTGGAAAAACTGAATTTAATCGTATTTTCAACCGTGATGTGTGTATGCGACTTTCAGTCGCAACTCCTAGTTGTTCTAGACATGCTTTGTAAAGTTGTGCTAGATCAGCTAGTTTGAAAACTGGAGCTATTTTCTCATCAGAACGAAACTCATCTATATATGCTACCAGCTCTGCAGAAGCAATCCCATGAAGATCAGCTTCCTCGTTGCTATCCGCACAATTGCTTCTGGCAGCTCGATTATACAGTGCAACTAAATATTTGCGGTGATACTTAGCCTCTATAGCGATCGTGTCTCCAGCGGAAAGCTTAGCCAAAAGAGCAGTGTCATTAAGTTCAAGTGCACATTTACAAACTTTCATGTCGATGTCATAGGTGCAGGCATTGTGGAGCCCTGCATATCCAGCTGGTTCATCACAAAAGATGCATATAGCCTGACAATCAATAGAGTCATGTTGAGAACGTGTTTGCACACCCTCATTAGACGGACTAGCACTGGCTTCATGTGTGACCTTTCTTTTAAGCCGATCAAGTTTGGTTTGACTAAACTTAAGGCGACAAGATTTATGCCAGCAAGCTTGATGTTTTATCATTGTGGCTTCAATCCCATTCCCATCATCAAAACTTTGATATCTATACCCATGGGAACAGCCCAAGCTTCTCAAATTGAAATAGCTGTTCCTCTAATGTTTTGTATCCAACAACAGAGGTTTTAGTTGTTCTAGCTGGACACTGTAAATCACATTTAGTATGCTTTTGGCAGAATATACACAACTTCCAGTTTATAGTACATGATTTATTTGGTGCTGGCTCAAAAGCATCCACCAGTGTATAACACTTAGCCATAAAGCATGAATGTCACAGATAGAGCTGACCTTATTCTTCTTCAGCAAACACAGAAAACTCCCATAAAATCTAAGGACACATAGCATACTGGTAATAGAGACATCATTGAGAGGATATCTTCAGTGAACTTACCATGAGGCTCAGTAGATTCTATAAAAAGCCCATACTAGTACCAACTACATGTTGTAGCAGTCTTGTTGTCAGGTAAAAATACATGTCATTTACACCTTCTTGTACAATGTGGTCACAATTACATCGACTAAAATGACCATAACTTTGAAATGAAAATAGATATAAACTTCATTCTAATCTTAAAATACTCTTTATGCTAAGAGCTTTAATTTGATATCTTACATTATGGTGTTTGAACATAAACACATGAAATAGTTCATAAAATTCCTTATTTGACACCTAAATTAATGAATAAAAGTCAACTAAGGTCAAATCTGAGATGGCTCCACATCTAATAATGAAGTCTATAATATGTAGAAGTTGTATGCAAAGTTTCATGCTTTTACCATAAAGTGCACATAACTCCTCATTCTTGGACCTTAGCAGCCTTACTATTATACTACAAGTGCTACTTAAACTACCACTACCAGTGCTACTTATGCTACTAGTGTTACCTATACTACCAGTGCCAACTATGCTACTAGTACTACCTATGCTACTAGTGCAACCTATGCTACCAGTGCTACCTATACTACCAGTGCTACCTATGCTACCAGTGCTACCTATGCTACCAGTGTTACCTATGCTACCAGTACTACCTATACTACTAGTGCTACCTATACTACTAGTGCTACCTATACTACCAGTGCTACCTATGCTACCAGTACTACCTATGCTACCAGTGTTACCTATGCTACCAGTACTACCTATACTACTAGTGCTACCTATACTACTAGTGCTACCTATACTACCAGTGCTACCTATACTACTAGTGCTACCTATACTACTAGTGCTACCTATACTACCAGTGCTACCTATGTTACCAGTACTACCTATACTACTAGTGCTACCTATACTACCAGCGCTACCTATACTACCAGTGCTACCTATGCTACCAGTACTACCTATGCTACCAGTGCTACCTATGCTACCAGTGCTACCTATACTACCAGTGCTAACTATGCTACTAGTACTACCTATGCTACTAGTGCAACCTATGCTACCAGTGCTACCTATACTACCCAGTGCTACCTATGCTACCAGTACTACCTATGCTACCAGTGTTACCTATGCTACCAGTACTACCTATACTACTAGTGCTACCTATGCTACTAGTGTTACCTATACTACCAGTGCCAACTATGCTACCAGTACTACCTATACTACCAGTGCTACCTATACTGCTAGTGCTACCTATACTACCAGTACTACCTATGCTACCAGTGTTACCTATGCTACCAGTGCTACCTATACTACCAGTACTACCTATGCTACCAGTGTTACCTATGCTACCAGTACTACCTATGCTACCAGTACTACCTATACTACCAGTGCTACCTATACTACCAGTACTACCTATGCTACCAGTGCTACCTATGCTACCAGTACTACCTATGCTACCAGTGCTACCTATGCTACCAGTGCTACCTATACTACCAGTACTACCTATACTACCAGTGCTACCTATGCTACCAATGCTACCTATGCTACCAGTACTACCTATGCTACCAGTGCTACCTATGCTACCAGTGCTACCTATGCTACCTAAGCTACCAGTGCTACCTATGCTACTAGTGCTACCTATGCTACCAGTGCTACCTATGCTACCAGTGCTACCTATGCTACCAGTGCTACCTATGCTACCAGTGCTACCTATGCTACCAGTGCACCTATGCTACCAGTACTACCTATGCTACCAGTGCTACCTATGCTACCAGTAATACCTATGCTACTAGTGTTACCTATACTACCAGTACTACCTATGCTACTAGTGTTACCTATAATACCAGTACTACCTATACTACCAGTATACCTATACTATCAGTGCTACCTATGCTACCAATGCTACCTATGCTACCAGTACTACCTATGCTACCAGTGCTACCTATACTACCAGTACTACCTATACTACCAGTGCTACCTATGCTACCAGTGCTACCTATGCTACCAGTGCTACCTATGCTACCTATGCTACCAGTGCTACCTATGCTACTAGTGCTACCTATGCTGCCAGTGCTACCTATGCTACCAGTGCTACCTATGCTACCAGTGCTACCTATGCTACCAGTACTACCTATGCTACCAGTGCTACCTATGCTACCAGTACTACCTATGCTACCAGTGCTACCTATGCTACCAGTAATACCTATGCTACTAGTGTTACCTATACTACCAGTACTACCTATGCTACTAGTGTTACCTATAATACCAGTACTACCTATACTACCAGTATACCTATACTATCAGTGCTACCTATGCTACCAGTGCTACCTATGCTACCAGTGCTCAGCTATACTACCAGTGCTACCTATACTACTAGTGCTACCTATGGTACCAGTGCTACCTGTACCACCAGCACCAGCTATACTACCAGTGCTACCTATACTACTAGTGCTACCTATGGTACCAGTGCTAACTGTACCACCAGCACAAGCTGTACTACCAGTGCTACCTATACTACTAGTGCTACCTATGGTACCAGTGCTACCTGTACCACCAGCACCAGCTATACTACCAGTGCTACCTATACTACTAGTGCTACCTATACTACTAGTGCTACCTATACTACCAGTGCTACCTGTACCACCAGCACCAGTTATACTACCAGTGCTACCTATACTACTAGTGCTACCTATGGTACCAGTGCTACCTGTACCACCAGCACCAGCAATGCTACCAGTGCTACCTATACTACCAGTGCTACCTATACTACCAGTGCTCCTATACTACCAGTACTATCTATACTACTGGTGCTACCTATGCTACCAGTGTTACCTATGCTACCAGCAGTCAGCAGAGATTTCCCAACATTGGACAAAGGAAGTTGAGTACTGGATATTACAGAACGCAAGCAACTAATCTGAACCGGGCATGGTAAAATTTGTATGCTCACATGAGCGCACATGATTCTAAATTGCAGCTAAATGATTAAATGGGTGTGACCCTATAGCAGCACTCACCATAGTCTGCCTTTTCTCTCGTTTTCTCAAAAACCAAGCTGAAATAAAAAAAGTGGCAAATTAGAGGGACTTAAATCATCATCTAGGAGTTCCTCTTCTCTCAAGGCATAAAAGTCGACCATCGTTGAGATCTGCTGTTGACAGAGTAAATAAATCAATGAATGAATGAATTAATGATAAACAGAATGTTATAACTCTCTCGCACATGCACGCTGAGGGTTAATAATAGTAATGTTTAGATAATCATTATGTTAACACAGAAGAATTCCCTGTCATGTTTGACCTAGTGTTCCAATAATATGGACATCATTAATTTCTCTCTTTGTATACAACTAATATTGCATGTTAATATCTATAAAATAATAATTGATAATCCAATCAAACATGTGAGGAACACAAAGCTAGTGTAAACAAAAACAACAACTACAACAGCTAAAAAGTTAATCAACAAAAAAAAGTTTAAGTTACAATAAAATATAATAGTATAGGCAACCAGTGTGCATTCAGCACAACTTATCACAAAATGTGAAATTCTAAAGGTTTACTTATACTGTTTTTTTGCACACTACTTCTCCAATGTCTGAAGCTAAACTTGATAATTCAATATCCTCTAATAGTTCAATAAGACCTTCCCATGTGGTGGAATAACGATATGCTCCTTCTTCACTGCTGAGCCATAAACGCATGACTTCTTTGCAACGATCTTGTACTCCGCTATTGTCTTGTCTTATCTGTTGAATTCGAGCAGTACTGAATCCAAGTAGGTCACTGATATCACTCCATTTGGGACTAAGTTCAGAGATTATGTGAATTCTATGCTTCTTGCCATTAGAGTCGGTCCACTTTAGAAGTACAAGATTGCTCATGGTAAAGGAATGATCTAGACATTAGAAGTAAACAATTAGTGACACACACTTACTGTTCAATTTTGGATTAGGAATTACTCATTTACTTTATATCAGGGCTGGTATTTAGGGAGTAAGACAGAGGGGCAGTCACCCCTCAGTAGTTTTTATATAGCTACTTTATTTATATAGCACTTTGAATTTATTTAGCATAGTAGCCATGAGATAAAGGGACTGATTAAGTAAAACACATTATCATTAAATAGCATAAGCTGTTGTAATGTGTTCTTGTTAAGTTTTAATTATCGAGCAAGCGAAATGAGTGCGATACTATTGGGGTTGGACAATTGAAAATTGGGTATGTATTATTGGCGAGCAAGCAAAATGAGCGAGATATTTACAGCGGTAGCACAATTGAGATTCCGTCGTGTTTATTTATTTATTTTTTCTCATTTATATGGTACTTGCAAACCCTTTTTTTTGCCCTCGCCACTAATTACGTAAATTTGTAAAGAGTCTTCAAAGTAAAAAACAGTTGACCATATAAGTTGCTGGTTTCAAAAGCAATCTATGTGTAGCCTTGGAGCAGACCTAAACGCCTTAACTTTTGTAGAAGTATAGTGAACCCAACAGCACTATTTTCTCTTGTCATCATTGAATGGGTTGGTCAAGCTAGAACATTTTCAATTTCAACAACTATATACATTATGCCAAGAGTTGTAGCTCATAGTTAGTTATCACTTTAAAGCTAGGCTAGCTCACTCATCTAGTATATATATATATATATTATTATAATAGTACGTGTGTCCCTAAAACATGCATGCGGTTCCTTCTTAAAAACACAGCTTGTTTGGCTTGCCTCCAGTTTTTTCTGGTACTATGGAAGTGAAAAGCTTGGTTTAAAATTAGGCTCTATGGAGAATAATACATTCGCCCCCTTCCCTCCCTAGGAATCCTTTCTAAATATGGTCCTGTATATATATTGTCTAGCAGCTCAGCAGCTTTGCTTTATAGTTTAGTTCTCAGCAACTTTTTTTTGTTCAATTTTAACTTAAAAAACATTATTTTTTGGCTTCTTGAAACTTTATATTAGGTAATTGTTTAATTAAAAATTCACTGTACTACTTTCATACTTTACAAATAAAATCAGGTCACAATATTGTTAATACTATTCATGAGTTTCTTTCAGTGCACAATTTGTTTTCTCTCTTTATTTTTGAGGATCGTAAGTTCAATAAACATCTGCAGCAGTCAATAGATATTTCATCTGCTAATAGCTATTAATTGCTTTTAAATTGCATTAATAAACTTCAATTTTCAACCTCAATAACTAGCTATGTCATTCATCAGTTAATAAAACATAACAGAAAGTTTTAACAACAATTCATTCAATTGAGTAAGAGTCAATAAAGAAAACCAACAGACACTATACAAATGAAGCACCAAGGGCGCGAACCCTCAGTGTTACTATACACTAGCCAGCTATTACAAAGACCAAAAGAATAATTTAGTTGAAGTAGTATCAAAATAAATGTGCCAATGTGTAACTTATGCAAGTCGATAAGTAAATAATGAAACAGTAGATGTGGTCTTCATAAGAAAAGCTTAATAATTAAGTGACACTCATATGGGAAACTCCGAGCACTCAAATATTGTAATGCAAAGCTACCACGGTCAGCAAAGAAATTATTTTCTCACTTGATGGCGTGAATATAGGGGGTGTTAACAACAACGATCGTGTGGCCTAAAAAAAACTAGCTTTTTGCTGAAAAAATAAGTTGAAACTAAACTTTCTGACACATTAAAGGGACTTATCATGTCCATTGAAACATTTTAATGTTTGTTTCAAATTTTGGGAGGCTGCCATTTTTGAGATCCGCTTTTGCTGTGTGACAGAATGACTGACTGACTGACATACAAACTGAGTACTGTAACCCTCTCGTGCATGAGCACTGAGAGTTAACAAACTTTAACTTAACATAGCAGAAATTATCGGATACACAATCCTTATTGTCATTTACCTGTGCCAATTTTGCTAGAAGTGTCAATTTCCTATAACAGTTAATACAAACATGTATTAGCTAAAAATCATGGGTAATAAAAAGTGCTTACCTTGCCATACCAAACTTGGTGTTCAGGCTTCATTTTTAATGATGTATTTTCTTTTACACAATTCATATATCTTGGGTTCAGTTCATTCTTGCTCACAGTACAGAGATGGTCTGATTTTTCATGTTCGTAACATTCGAAAGAAAAACAATATTTCTCGAAATAATGTTTATATTGATCCTTTGAAATATCTGTGTAGAGAGAGTGCAACATGGATCCCGAAACATTCCTTATTGTAGTAGTTATCAATTCCCTGATTCTGGGACATAACTCATGCAATTTTTGCTCATAACCACTGGCTCTGTGGATTTGAACCTTGATATACTCAGATTTGTGAATCAAAATTAAAACATCACGATCTTCACCGTATATAAATTCTATATAATTTCTTCGCATTCGATCAGACCTCAATCGGATATATACTCCTCTCTAAAAAACATTTAAAAAATTTTGTTACTAGAACAAAATAATTTTATTAACTGAATGTTACAATCGGGTCTTACTCATTTGAATTAATCAAAAGAAGTTATAAATCATAACGTGTTTCATGACTTTTTATCATTTTGTTGTCTTTAAATGCAAATTCATCATGTTGTGAAAACGTGGTTTTATAGCCCACGAGCCAGATCCCAAAACTTTGGTCAGTACCATTTGGAAGGATTGCGACCCATGGTGATTTTTGAGAAGGTATTATACCCCTATAGTTGGAAAATGTATGGTAGCATGTTGCAGGGGGTAACTTTCAGATTTTATTACACATACTATGTAAAATAAATAGATCAAGATCTATTTATTTTAATCAGATATAAAGATTTCTGGTATGGTTTATACTTATAATGTATACTGCAAGTTATATAAATCACTAGCTGGACATCTTTCATTAATGAGAAACTCAGCAAAATTGCCAATATTTAATTTCAAACCAAGACTCACCCTTTCCCCCCATAGTGGTCAGAAATAATGGTAAAACATCTGGCTAGTGAGTCTACCAAGAAGAAGAGTTACACATTAATCAGATATTTCAATATTATCCTGGACAAAGCTTCTTTTACACAAATAAATTTCAGGTATTCTGCACAAAAATTCTCTATTATATGTATAATTTTAGTTTCACCTTGTCATTTGAATAATCCTGCTCAATAATTTTAGATAGCCAAATGAGTATGTTTGCATACAAGTGGGAGAGAAGAAGAGCCAAGATTAGCTACCGAAACGGACAATTACTGAAATAAACCATTGAAGATTGCATGCTCTGGAAAAACATTTTCAGATGTAGTCAGATTCACAATTAAGTGTGTCATTTATTAAGCACATATTATTAAAAGGCTGTCTATTATGAGCACGGGTGACTAATCTAATTTATTCAAGGCCACTTAAATTAAAGTGATGTGAATGCTTATTTTATTTACAGTAAGAATTAAAAAAGTGAACAAAAATGAACATAGAAAATATGGCTTAAATTCTAAGACTTACTATTTTTGAGCTTTGTTGAATAAGTTTAGCAACTGTAGCAGAAAATACACCCATAGGTACAAATCCACAATCGTAGCGAATATATAAGGGTGAAACTTCATGTGGTATTTTATACTCTTCTTCATACCTCATGATTTCTGTATCGGAGGCATTTGGCAAAATACAAGGCATGAAAAACTTTGTTTCCTCTTTATTTGCTGATGGAATGGGAGCAATTATGTTTAGATGTTCCAACACAATAACTAATACCTCCAGTGGTAGGGGAGTCTTTACTTTACGAGAGAACGATTCGAATGAAAATTGTCCTGTGTTTTTTAATTCAGAAGCAGCTGCTTCATGTACTATTCCAGGTTTAAATGCAGCCTCAATAATTTTAGTTAAACTCTGATAGATAGATTGTGTGTCAGTTATTACAACATCTTTTAGTTCTTTAACATTAGAAAAATGCATACATATACCCAAATTATAGTGAATAAAGTGCAGAGCTGCGTCAGTCTGGATTTTATTCATGTTTAACTGTCTTCCAATTGTGAAACAAGTTTCCAAAGTTAACATAACTTCACGTCTTCCACGTAACACAATACCAAGTATTAACCATTGACTTGGAATCTTTATAGCATACTGATTAATTTTTTGTGACAAGGCTCTTCTCAAGCACTCTATTTCGTCACTCCCTCCATTTTGATTGTCCAATGGGTATACAAGTCGCATCGAAATATCTCTTAGCGTACTGTTAGCAGGAAAATCATCTTGATACCATTCCTTAATCAAACCTTTTTTGTAGAAAAATGTAGAATCAGTAACTTCCTTTAAATTTTTCTCAAATTCATTAATGGTGGAATCATCTTTTACTTTATCTCGATGTGTTCCAATAATGTACACACAATGTTGTTGATTTTCAAATTGCTGTTTTATGTCAGCGCTATCATCAGATGATGAATATAGCATGGAGGATATGCTTACTAAAGCTGAAAGCAAAGTTTCCTTTATAGTAAAATGTGACAATAGTGATGAAGTCTTTCCATCTGTGCCTCGATAGCCTATAGTGTAATGATCATCTAGGTTGGTATTAAGCTTGCAAAATAACAAATATATTGCAGGCCCTATGGTTAGTGCTGGTAGACAGTCCATTAGCTCAGGTTGACCTCCGGTGTCTTGAAGATATATCATGCATCCATTGTTCAAATGCAGCTTAATTTCACTAAAGCTGTATGCCTTTTTCATTTGAAGACACTGAGAAATATATTCAGGACTTATTTGGATATCCTCAGCTGACAATTCGCTACTAGGCACATTAACATGTGTATTTTCATGTGTTTCCGTTTCTGGATGTACTGATGAAGGAGGTGAGCTTGAAATTTCTTCAACTGATGAATTTAAACTTTTTTGCTCAGGACTCTCTTTAGTTTTTAATGTTTCATTTGGAATATATTGCTGAGGGCTCTCAACACTTGAATCGAATTTGTCTTTTGGTATTGATTGAGTATTAATGAATGTCTCCACTTCTTGTTCAATGTCTTCAACAACTTTCCAATCGTCTCCTTCTTCTTCAGCTAAAATGACACCTCGATATAAGTTTTTGCATGTAATAACAGTACTTTGCTCGCAAATCCCAGTATTGGACTTGTCATCAGATGGGTCTGATGAAAGATTTCTGATAATTTTTGTTAGTCGCTTTCGTGTCACCGTCTTTCCTTGTAATGATGGACCAAGAAAAAGTAGCTTTGTGACAGCAACATTTACAGTATTTTCAGGAGACTTAATCAACTCAAGATAATTTTCTACTGCATTCTTACGATCTAAATAAGGATTAAATATATAAATATATTTGAATCAAAATATGCTGATTTTTAATAGTCACGTTGTCAAATCTACCAAGAATACAAAATTATGCTTAAAAGTAGCAATCAGTTTTTTTGAAAAGCTGATGACATTATTAGACAAAAATTGAACACTACAATTTACTCTACTGTTTACTAAATAAACTAGATTGATTTCAAAGTCATATTATAGTAGTATGCAGCTAGTTGTGACATTTGTACTTACGTATGTAAGGTATCATCTTCTCCTTTGCAAACTGAAATGCAGCCATTGCTCCAGTGAAGTCCCAATTCTCATAACAACTGCCATCAGCATACTTGGTGACTGACTTTATCACAATAAAACCACTAATTTTGCCACATTTTTGTAACTGATATATTTCATTAAGAGAATAATCTCCTCCTATTGCTTGAGGATTAATAGTGACTTTGTCAGCATTTTGAAAGTTGGCATCACCAAAATCAATTCCTGAAATGATATTGGAACAGTGATACCTAGCAATACGCTTTTCACTAAGAGAAAAGTCCTCCACTGAATTAATATTGCTGCAAAATATTCTTTTAAGCAAATCACTGATGTCAACAGACTTTGCTTCTTGAATATCAATATTGGCAGAATCTCCCAGTTGTGTTACATCATAATGTTCAATCAGTGAAATACTAGATGATATAAAAACCTCACCAAGCTGTACATCCTTCTTTTGAAATGCATAACCAGTGCCAATACATAGAATATATTTAACTTTTGAGCAGATAGCCAGCGCTTCTTCCAAATCATTTCTTAATTGTTTATCATCAGTAGATTTCACAACCACTATTGGTGAGTTAGCAAAAGACCCAACTACCATGTTGATGTTATCCTTCAATAACGTAGCTTTAATTTCTTGAAATTCTTCACCTATAGGATTTTTCATATTGCAAATAGCTGCCCTGTATTCTTTTTCACCGATTACAGATATAATGAACTCAATTTTTTCCATGTAAGTTATAAAATCTGTGAGAGGGCGTGCAAAGTCTGGCTTATGTGCTGATACCAAATCAGTTTCTTTTTCTAAAGAATACATGGGATCCTCAAAATCTACAAACATCAACAAATTGGTTATGATAGAAATTGTTAACTAGAATACTAAATAATTATTATATCCAATATATATCTAGTCTAGATTGATTGGAGTTTTTGTGTCAACCACAACTCTCCTGAATACATGGACTTAAATTATACCACATTATTCTTCGTCATCTTTGCACAAACCACATCAAGTAAAGGTAAAAATTGATCTCATTCTAAGAGCTTGAGGAAGAAGCAAAATATAGCATGAACTAACAACAACTTGGCTTTCCACCAGTTTGCTGGCCTCCAATGTACAATAACCTATACAATTATTAAGCTTCATTCTCTGTGTGCTGCATACACCATTTCTTACTTACCAGATTGTGGACCACAATAAATAAATTTTTAAAAAAATCAATAAAAACAATATAAAAAGCCCAACATAAAATTTGTAACACATCTATATGAGATAGAGACTTCATACCAGGCAATGTTTAGGAACACGCATGATCATTCAATATAACAAATTCAATTCACACCGTTGAATAAATGTCACTTTAGTATTTTCAGACCAAAAATTGTTTTAACGGCAACTACACATTCCGGAACACAAAATCAGTATTGCTAATGTATTTACCAAAGTTATGCATTAAATCGAATATAAAAATGTAAGTTTAATAATTAAAGTACATTTTAACTACTAAATACACTTGAACTACGAAAATGTTGATACAGTAATATAAATCATTTTGTAAATTGAGGGGATAGAATGGACAAATTACTGCATTTTTGGACTGAAACAAATTAATATTGTGTGGGGAGAGGAGATACATTTTCCTATGCCCTAGATATATGGTAGGCAATGGACAATAAACAGTACCACAACACTGGATCTGGGCCAGAATAGGGAGCTGATAAGAATGACCTCAGTACTGCTAAAAATATTTGCCCAACTTGTGTCCATTTCTTGTTGTAAGCGACTGAAGCTAGTTGGTACAAAGACCAGATAAGTTTCCTACACACAATGATGCCTGAGGTACATGGGTGCAGTGGTCAATAGTGTTCCTTAATGAGATGAGCAATAATTATGTTGACAATAATAATTACCTATCATGTCTGACCTATGTTCCCTAAGGACACACCATATATCGATATCTCTCTACATATATAGTTACAGCAAACATTGAATTACAATATCTATAAAATATAATTCACAATCCAATCAAACATCAAACATGTGAGGAATACATAACTAGTGTACAAAAATGTCCAGCTAATAAGTTACTTCATTATTGCACAATATCACTGAAATTATGCACAGAGATAGTATAAGGTTGGTAATTATCACATTTCGGATTTATACGTTTAATCTACTACATCTACAGTTGTGAAAAGTAGGTGACTGAAAAATTGCAAGATCCACAATGTCAGTTCTAAACAGAAGGCGTACACAATTATGAGTATTGTAAATATGTATGCAATGTAAGATAGTATAATTGATTACAATTATGGTAATTGTTCTTCCTGAAGTTTTAAATAAAAATATTAACTAATTATAAAGTTTCCTTGAGTCACACAATTATTGTAACTTTATAATATTATGTTTAACAAACACAAAGTAGCCAAGAACTAAGATATAAAGGGAAGCTATCCCTGGGCTGCAGAATGCTTATTTGTATGATATAAAATAAATGAATTGTTCCCAGGCCTAAACTGAAGCTTGTACAATAATGTCACTATTTTTACTTCCAATGTAATTTAGATTATCCCTTTACTATGAGCAATCTTGTTGTTCTAAAGTGGACTGACTCTAATAACAAGAAACAAAGAATTCAAATAATCTCTGAACTTAGTCCTAAATGGATTGACATCAGTGACCTACTTGGATTCTGTCCTGCTCTCACCCAACAGATAGAACTCAACTACAGCAGAGTACAAAATCATAGCAAAGAAGTCATACGTTTATGGCTCAGCAGTGAAGAAGGAGCATATCGTTATTCCACCACATGGGAAGGTCTAATTGAACTATTGGAGGATATTGAATTACCAAGTTTAGCTTCAGAAATTCAAGATGTAGTGTGCCAAACCACTACAGTATTAAGTAAATCACTAGAATTACACATTATATGATAAAGTTGTTTGAATGTGCACTAGTTGCAAAGGATACATTTTATTGATGTTTTGTAGTGGTAAAGCCTCTTTACTCCACCAATTATGGCTCCTCTCCAGAGGGTGAGGGGTTCCCGGTTTGACCGAAAAAATGTTCTGACAGTACATAAGTGGTGATCTGTTGAGTACGAGACTGCAGCAAACCGTACTACTCAACAGTATAAAGGTAAAATGTGACAGTTTTGGTAGTTGTGGGTTGTCGTAGCTCAGTGGCTAGACAGCAGTGGTTAAAGCCAGGGGTACTAGGTTTGATTCACCAGCGACTACTGAGATTTTGTTCACATTTTACCTCTGTTGCTGTTTAAACCCCTTTAAAGTGAGAAAGGTTCAATATAGCTATAACATTAATGTAACAACAGTACGATACTTTGAGGAATACTTGTTACATATTCAAGTCACACAATTATCGGTTCAAAAATATTTTGTAACCTTTGATTTTGTTTAAAAGTTTCTTCCCTGATACTAGCAGCAGTATCTCGCCAATTTTTAGATCAATAGTGTTACCACCCTGACTCTCTACCAACTGAACACTACAATGAGAGCATAAAAATACCGTTTGTGATGAAATTTGAACAGAATTTTCAGTGCAGTGTGCAATATTAATGGCGGACATCGGCCAATTCCCGTTCAATTTTTCGTATTAGCCGCTCAATGGCGCACCCGCGCAGTCCTCGTGGCCAATCGTTATTTTTGGAAAGGAGGATGGAGGTCAAAGTCTAGCTTACACTATTAAAAATGGGGTGTTTGGATAACTCAGTTTTGGTGTTAAGTAGGAGGCGCTGCCTGGACACTCCAGTTTAAAGCTTTATAATGTTTCCATAGTTAGTCACAACTAAAAGATATTTGAAAAGGAGAAACTAAAGGATAGAAGCTATTATTATATATGCTCATTTGGTATACTATGTATGTGTTGTGGAAGTTATAAGGGCTCAAAATGGGGTGTTCAGGCAGCGCCTCCTGGCAAACACCTTGCGAGGTGTTATTTAAGCACCCTATTTTAACAGTGTACAACTGTCATTGTTACTCTGCTGACTATGGTGAGTTCTCGAGGTGCATCTACGAGTTCACTGGGCGCTTCTACTCCGGAGTCAGACAGCGGGAGTCAAAAAAGGAGTGTTACCTACGCGACATTTCAAAAATGGTGCCGAGATTTTGACAGGGAGCTACAAACACTGAGCTGGCTTGACTGCAACACGATCTATAAAGATGGGAAAAAAATAGTTACACATCTAAAATGCTCTATCTGTACAAAATTCGAAGCAAATATTAAAGGGAGAAGGAACTATAGTGCACGCTGGATTGATGGGGCGGACAGTCTTCGAACGAGCAATATTCGAGACCATGTGACCGCAGCTCAACATATTCATGCCTCTTCTCTACTCAGACAAGAGTAAGCTCTGGCTAAAGGTGAGAGTGTTGTATCGTATGCGCCTATAGCAAAAGCATTGTTTACTTTGAATGAGGGGCAATGACTAATGTTAAGACACAAGTTTGTTATTGCATACTTCATAGCTAGGGAAAAGCTACCTTTTCGCAAGTATCCTCAGCTAGTGAAACTAGAAGCTAAGCATGGTGTCAGTGTGGGAACCAACTACACAACTAGTGAAACTAGAAGCTAAGCGCATGGTGTTAGTGTGGGAACCAACTACACAACTGAAACGGCTGGCAAGGAGATTACTCACTATATTGCTGAAAGTGTAAGGGAAAATATTGTGTCTTAGTCTTAGTGCAGCTAAACTTTATTCACTGATGCTTGATGGCTCAACTGATAGTGATAATGTTGATAATGAAATTGTTTAGTTGTGTGGTTTCATCAAAATGGCCTGACGAAAAGGTATACACTAGAACAAGTTATTTTAATGTGTACAAACCTTAAAGTACAAGTGGTGAAGGGATTATGGAAGGATTGAGCTCTGTTCTAAAAAAAATGGGCATTGCTGAGCTTGCAACATGTTATAATAAACTTGTTGGGTTTGGTACTGAGCTTCTGCTGACATAGCACATGCAGGATTGAAAGGCTTGGTTGAGAGGTAATTGCCATGGATATTTTGGATGTGGTGTTTGGCTTATTGCTTAGAACTGGCAGTGAAGGATGCATTTAATAATACAGCTTTCAACCATATTGATGACATGCTTCTAAAACTGTACTACCAGTATGAAAAATCTCCCAAGAAATGCCGCCAACTGGAGGATATCATCAATGATTTGAGGGAATGTCTTGCCTTTGATGATTTTGGTACGAGACCTGTTAGAGCTAGTGTCTTTCGCTGGATAGCACATAAATGGAACGCAATGAAACGTATTCTCTCGAAGTATGGTGCATTTACTAGCCATTTAGCTGCTCTATGTCAGTATAATACTTTGAAATCTATTGATAGAGCGAAGATGAAAGGTTACTATGACGAATGGATTTATGGAAAGTATTTGTTGGGTTGTGCTTTGTTTGTAGACCTCTACAGTCCAGTTGTTATTTTATCAAAGCTAATGCAGAAAGATGACCTTGATATACTGGCAGCTCTTACTAGTCTCCTCAATTCTGTCCAGAGTTAGATAAACCTCACAATGGCCAGTATTTGCAGCAACACTCGATAAATGCACTATTGTTGGTGAATCATTTTCGTACCAATATCAAGAGTTGAAAAGATTTTCAGTTGCAAAGACCTATTATGAAAATAATTATAGCGATTATTGTGATAGAATTACTCTGTGTACAAGGGAAAGGTTGTCTTGGTCTGATACTCAGTTATTGCGGGATATTATTTTTGTACTTGCAACTCAGGGTTTCGCTTTCCATCCAAGCATAATGACCTATTTAATATTCTTAGGAATGTTCTTTAGAGACAGCGTTCTTATTTCTTGTTCAGATCTAAGATAAGTCAGATTTGGGGAACCAGCGGCATGGATTTATTTTACCCCTTCAAAATGACGTAAAATAGAGTAATGTGCTTCATTTACTGGTAAAGGATGACCAGAGCCTTCAGCTTCCTGAGTAATATCCACAATATTCTCACTGAAAACGTTGCTTGACACTGCCATCTCTGCGAAAATGCTTGTAAACAAAGTTGTGTAAACAAATCTAAAATAGTTAGACCACATGCGTAGCTACTGATAAATTTAGAACACGCAAGCCACAGGCGCCAGGAGTTGAGTGCTCTAAATCTAACAGTAGCTACGCGATTATGCTCTAACTATTTAATAGTATGTTAAAATAAAATCTAATATCATCAATACAGTGCAAAGATGATGGCTACTTGCTTTTTATTGTTGCATGTTTCCAATATTCTGTTATTTGTGTATAATAATTGCACTGTATAACACATTATAATTCATATAAAGTTAACATGCAAAGGTTTCCAAAGATTGAATTTTTTTTTTGGAAAAAAAATAACCAAAGAGTTAGAAAAGAGGAATTATCAACTAGATAAGCATCTGATTTAATTCTAACAAAGAAAATTTTGGTAATAACTTTTTACTACAATACTATAATTCAAATGGTTAAGTAAAAAATGCTTCATTTATTTAGCAAAGGCAAACATAATAGTAATTGAAAAACAAGTCAATGAAATTATAACTATAGAGCACTTAGCTTATTCTAGCAGCAATACTTTAATATGGTGCGGTAATATTCTTACTGTAGTTTAAGCGCAGAAGAAGTAAACATCAAATAATCCTAAATGGCATCAGTGCATCATTTTAGACACTACATGAACTAATTTGACAGTTTCTTAAAAGATTAAGTACCATTAATTTATATATTCACAAAATAATTATCGTTTTCAATCAATGGTGTCGTTAGCTTCACCAGTTTACCAATGACATTACACAGAATCAAAAACATTTCATTATGTTTCAAAGATCAAACTAAGGTATAATGTATAGTTATAAATGTATTATTCTACTTACACCTTTATAATGACTAATACATTAAATCATGTCAACAACTTGTAATTATAACATTACCTTTTAGTAGTTTCTTTGCTATTAGTCTATCTTTATTTCTCAACTCTGAAGAATGTATAATTTCAGATACTTTCCATTTAGTGGAGGTGGCTACTTTTTCTATATATACAATGTAATTACGCCTTAGTTAAATTTTATTCTACAAATTTAATAAAGAATGCTAGGCATTAACATGAACTAATTATTTATTAGTTATAGCTATCACTTCTCTATAGCACTATCCATTCTATTTCCACATTCCAAAGTAATACAAGACTCAAATTAACAATGTAAACTCAAAAGAACATTCAAATGATTCATCCAATAATTGAAATCTAAACATTACATGTTAGAATGAAAAGGCAATTATAAAACTAGTCACAGTTTAAGCTTCTCATGTTAACAGCAGTAAAAATCATGTATTAGGCTAGAAATTATTCAACTGTGTGGAATAATAAATAAAGTAACACAAGTAAATTATGTTAATTATTTTCTCATGCATTGAAATGATTCAGTGAATAAAATAACACACATGCCATCAGACTATAGTATGGAAATATTAAATAACATGTTTGGTTTTTTTTTTACAAAGTTTTGTGATTGGGAGACATAAACAGTTGTGGTCTTAAATTCTAAAGATATTAATAGATTGCTTTTTCTTGAGAAACTGTTACAGTCAAGTATGCTTGAACAAATGTTACTACCCAATTATATAACATCAGCTATTTTTTCTAATTTAGTAACATGAACTCATCATGTAAAATGTAATGAAATATGAGAATGAAATTGTATATTCTTAATGTAATGACCAAAATATTTTTTATTAGTGTAAACAATGGTCTGCTAAAAAAATAAAGGATAAATTACAATGAGACAATGTTTATAAAACAGAACTTCAAATATAGCAATAATACCTCAGCTAAAAAGTAAATTATTTTATAAAAATTAGTAAGCTCACCAATTCTTAATATTGTAGTGTCTGAGAGGTGATGATTGTGCTGATCAGTTCCTCCAAAGAGCACTACTTCAGTGAATTCAGAAGAAATAACAAAAGCAGCTGCACAGTGACAATATCTAGGCTGCGGCAATTTGGCTATCTGAAGTGGCAAATATTAAACAAATAGAATGAAAAGTAAATGTATGAACGTGGTTGTTCAGTATAGTTAAAATTGTACTTCAATATTTTACACATCCTGATTAAGAGTAATCATTTACTAATGAGACATTTACTGATTTACAACCATATGTTCAATTAGATAGCGATCTGACATAAACAACACATCAAATTTTCCTAACATGGTAGGAGTAGATGTAGTTATAATTTCTTACAATAAAAATAGCTTTAGAGCGTTCATTCAATTATTGCATCACAAGTTAATTGCAGTCTGTCTAATATTACATATCAATCTAATCAATCTTCAATGAAGCTGAAGACGATTTCTATAAAATATTTTCCTATATTTTCAAGGTGCAAATATTCACTGTTAAAACATTATTCAATGACTGAGTTCAATCCTACATGACTCACTCTTCACTTATATATTGAAGTCTGCTAAATAGGGAAATAGCGAAATTATAATTGTTCACGATGAATATTCTTGCTTCAAAAAATTATTTTTCAAGTTATATGTCTAGCATATGGTTACTTGGTGTACAAAATTCATTAATGGTATTTTTTTTTCAATCTGAGGTCTTAGACACAGCGAAAATTGCAAATTAGCTGCCAAAAATATGGTCAACTCTAAGAAATTATATGAATACCTCTAGTATAGAGTTTATGGTTGTTGAAATATTATTGTTTCCAGTTAAGGTCTTGGTCACTGCAAAATATCGAGCCTGGAAATACACTGGTGCACATGCTGGACATATCATTGAAAAGGCAGGTGGATGCATTTTGGTTGAAGAATATGGGCAATTAAAACAATAGCTTTTTGCTAGGATTTGAGTGTATTCTAAAATCTACCACCTACTTGTTTAGTCCTCTATTGCTTCATATCTACAATAATACAATTCTCACAACACGTAACATATATAGCTATCTTTTGCCAATAACCAGATGAAGTACATTCACCATACTAAAAACTGGCAGATTTAGCAGCTGTCAAAACAGCTATCTTGGAACTAGCCAAGCCTGTTCCATGAAATCAATAGGACATGCATGATATGTTCTCCACCTCTCTTTATCAGCTCAAAATGTATACTCTTGATTCAGAGGCTAAGGTAGGTCTTATTAGTTGACCATACAGGAAACTAATATGCTGTCTCTGTTGAACAATTTGGCACTCAAGATAAACATCTAACTTTCAAGATAAAATTCAAGCAATATGTACTAGCTAGTACATACTTGTGAAGTGCAATTCACCATCTGGTAGCTTATGGAGTTTACTTGCTGCATAGAAATACTAGATTCTTGTTCTGGATAAGCTTTGCTGGTTATTTTTCTGTTCTCCCTTGCACATAAGACTTTATTGTTACCTGAACATCTAACTTTCAAGATAAACTTGAGCATAGCTATAAATTACAAACTTTCTGTTTCTTGAAGGAAGTACCACGTTAAACTAGACTATACTATCAGTTTGAGCATAAGCAAGCATGCAGCACAAACAAAGTGACGGAAATTATCACATAAGGAAATAATGTGCACAAACAGGAACTCAGCTGATAAAAATTTGATGTCATTATAAATGCCATGACAGAGAAGAACTAATTTCATTGAAAAGCTATATGGCCTAATACATGAGTAAATGTAGATGAGATGATCTATTTGATTTTAAAATACTAAAAATTAAAAGGTGCATTATATAATTTAACTATCGAGAAATGCTCAAGTTTTTTGCAACTGGCACTCATCAGATTTGGATTCACAGTGTGCAAAATATAAAAAATCAGATGCTAGGACACAGTGACAAACCAGTTGGGCTTTTGTAAGGTCATTTTGAATTTGTCCAGTCGTTATAATTGGCGAGCGAGCATAGCGAGCGAGACACTTACAGGGGTAAAAATGAAAAAATCGGGAATGTTTATTTATTTATTTGTATATATGTTTGGACGTACGTATGTCATTTTGTACTTTGACCCTCGCGTTTTTGTGTTAGTTACGTGGTCAACCCTGTCCCAAATTGCACTAAACAGAATCCTCTGGTTTAGCGAGAAATTGAATTGTTTACCGTTTTGAATTATTTTGCGGGTGCAGTTCAAACTTGAAAACTTAAGAGACTTCCATTTCTATTCGAGTTAGTGGTGGTGGTAAGTCAATGCGCTCTTTGTCATGGTTGTAAGCCGTGCGTAACAGTATTTACTTGAAAATACATTGTCCACTAGACTACTGCGAAGGTAAGTCTGTGTAGGTGCATGTCCAGTTGTGTCAAAACATTGTGTGTTACAACCACTACTTAGCTAAAGAATATCACAAAGAAAACTTTTAAATAACGTGTATTGTTTTGTTGTTGTTTTTTTCCTTCCAAGCAGTTGCAGAGAGTTGTTACTATGGCACTTAAATCCCTTTACCCTGTATGCTAAATTAAAAAACTGGACCTTATTTTCAGTAGCTTCAGTGTTAGAAGTCAAAATCATTCATATAAAAATAGTATAGTCTTTAGGCTCGCTCGCCATTTGTGCTCAAGCACATCACTAGTTATTGCTGCATTTACCTTTATATACATGTATTTATTGTGTAGGTTTGCAATATTCACATGTACACTGAATTAAATACCTCTTATTTAGTGTACTACTGAACATTATTATCTTTCCCATCATTTACAAATTTGTATGCAAAAGCTATATTATGTTTGATGTGTATATGATTTTTCATTTTTTATTTCTAACCTTTAACATAATTTAAATGATTGAGACCTAAAAGAATGATAATAGCTAATGATATATGAAACAGTATTATAGTTGAGGGTAACATCAGTCAGAGTCAGAGTCACACATCCATTTGTCCCAGTCCTGCAACCAATCAGAATCGGATTCTTCTTCAGAGTTCCCTTGTGCCTCTGCACTGGTAGAACTGCAGGGTTCGCTACTGGTGGAGCCAGCGCGTGCCTTGTAGGACTTCCTGGGCTTCTGGTTTGGCCTACGAGATTTATTTCTCCACCTTAAATCCACTGCAAGGATTGAAATCGTTCAATGGTACTGGGTCAATACCAAGTGCCAGTAAATCCTTCAAGGTATCATTTGCCATTAGAGTTCGTTTGTTGTTCTTAATCAGGTTCATCTGAGAAAAGCTCTTTCTACTTTGGCATTAGAAGTCGGAAGTGAAAACAATAACCTGGCTAATGCAAGGGCATTGAACCATTCACTCGCATTAGGTGCATGAAAAATCTGCCACCATACAGCTCTGTAATCCAGGGTAGATAGAGAAATAAAATGAACTGCATACTGCATCAAAGAAGAAAATTCAGGTACAATGAGGTCGGTGTCAACTGAGAAGCATTTCTCAAAGGAATGGAAAATTTCTTCACAATTCTATCAACAAAATCCATGGACAAATTTTCTTCAATAGTTTTTTCCCACCCTTGAGAACCCAAAACAAAAATAGTGTCTCTCAAAAATATTACATCACACCATCTCAACCGTGACTGTATGCACTCAGTGATTTTAGAGCAGTATTCCTTGAAGTGGTTCTTGTAATACACTTTAGCCTGAGGATATTTTTTTAAAGGCTGACACTGATAAAGGAAATCCTCTTTCTCTCTTGTGATTTTTTTCAGTGTAGCTGCACAAGTAGGCCACTCCTCCATGTCTTTGGAACTAAGTTTTTCAGTTTCTTGCAAAGTTTTTAATATACTTGTAAGTGCAGGCAAAATATCCACCTCATTACTTTGCATTACTTTGGAAAAAAAAGAACAAGGTGCTAAAAGATCTGTAAAAACCGCACAGCCCAAGAGATATTGCCCATCAGTCCATTTCATGTAGTATCCTTTAAGTTTTGCTTGATCAGTACTTTTCACTGATGGGTCATCTGAAAGAGCTGCACAGTGGTGAGTATATGCTCTATACCGTGCAAGTACCCGACGCATAGCACAGAATTTGTGTGTGATCCATCTTGATCCACTTGCTCTTAACGGCTTTTTGACATTACCTTCAAACTCAAGACACTCCCTCAAATCACGTACAATTTCCTCTAATTCTCGAAAATTTTTGGGAGATTTTTCATACAAATAATAAAGCCTCATGAGCATGTCATCAATATCACAAAAAGACGTATTAGTTAGAGCATCTTTAATTGCCAGCTCCATTTGATGTACAAGGCACCACATCCAGAAAATCCAAGGCAATTGGTCTTCAACTATTCTAGCAATATTGACAGCAGCACCATCTGTAGCAATTCCCACCAATTTACTACAACTACTGATATCTAGTGATGGTATGCCAATCTGATGTAAAGCAGTTTCAATAACAGCGAAGAGACCTTGCAGTACTATTTTGGGGTCGAACAACGGTGAAAAACAAAATTCTAGAATGAATTTTTTCATCAGTGCTATCAATATCACACCAAACAGCCATGACAATCTCATTATCACAGCAACCTTTGTCAGTTGAGCCATCCAATAATAAAGAAAAAAAAATCAGCTTGCGACAATGCATTCTTCAATCTCTCCCTCCACTTCAGCAATAAAATGTATAAATGTTTTGCAAGCTATGTCATTAAGATAGGTTACACCCAAATCCACTCCATGCTTTTTCTCCAATGCACAAATGCTGGCATACTTCTTGAAGGAAAGTGTTTCAGTAGCCACTTAATAAGTAATATCAAACTTCCTCTTCAGTTTCTCTCTTTCATCCTTGGATAATGAAGTGAGAGCTCTGGCAATAGGAGCATAATGAGCAGCATCTAATCCGAGGCTTCTGGCTTGATCTCTCCTCAAAAGCATCATTGCATGCTTGTGCTGATCACTTTTGGCATGGTCTATTACGTTAGAAATTCTTATTGATTCAGCTCCAGTGATCCATTTTTCGTTAAAGTTTCGCCTGCCTTTAATTTTTTATGCGTACTTTGTGCAGACAGAGCAAGTCAAGGTGGATACCATTTTACTGCGGCCTTCCACAACAGCAACACAGTCCAGCCAACTAATCGTTTGCCAAGTTTTGTCGTTGTCGGTCTTCCACTTAGTGAAAGTAGCGAAATTTACTTTCCTGCGCTTAGGCGGTTCCAGAGGTTCAATAGAGGAACTGGCGTTTCTTTTGATGGCGGAAGATTCGAAGAAAAAAAAAAAAAAAAAAAAACGAACAAACTACGATTTACTGTTGCAGAGACCAAACCTCAGTTTCAACCGTAGCAGAACGGATTACTGTGTAGTAGCTGCATTTTGGGGCGGTGCGCTAAATTGGCGCGAACTTAACTCTAACCTCAAAATTAGGCGCGCGCGATCACCGTTTCCTTACGCTACAGCATCAGCCTCAAAATTAGGTGAGCGGTCACCTTTTCCGTGCGTACACTACCTCGCGCTGTCAAAATGCAAAGATGATTGGTCATTGACCGATGTCCGCCAGTAATTTTGCACACTGATTCAGCAGATGTAAATTGACCTAAATTACTTAAAAAATTACTTTATAAACAAAAACAAGGTTGGCCAAAAAATCTGTTCTTCTAGCACGAACTAGTATTATAGATGGTATACCAGAAGATGCAGAAGATGTTTATGCCTACAGAAACCATATGCTATGTGAAGAAATGTAGGTGTTTGACTACAGCTTAGGAGACGAAGCAGTTTTGAAGATCTGCATGAGGAAGAAGTAGTTATACTGAACTCAAAATTAGCTTCGTACAGTATAGTATTAGATATGGAAAAAAAATCCTAGAACATGTCAAATCACTGATAATATCTCACTGTTAATGACATATGTGTATATCTCTACATATACATGTTGCTATTCCTAAATATGTACCGTCACTGATAACATCTCACTTAATAGACAGTGTCTCTACATGTAAATGCCATTTTTCTAGGGAAAGTGCTGAGCCTATACTTCATGACAATTAAGCTACTAGTAGTAGCTAACAAAAAACATACTAAGTCTAGTTAAAAGTTATATAACACCACATAAATTGTACAAATCTTGTAAATTAAACAGCTAATTTAAGTAAAAATAATAATTAGATTACCAGTTCCGAAACATGGCAGTAAATGTTCATTTTAACAAACATCAACTAGCTACTAACAAATTGTTTGCTAATGATACATAATGCAGTCCACAAGCCAGCAGTCCTATCAATGCAGATACAGGAAGTGCTACATGGAGTACATTCCATTGAACACTTTTAAACTGCAGCAAGGTGTAGATCAAATTCTGAGCACTTTGAGGTTTTGTAATTACACTGTCTATATAGTGTAGCTCTTCTTCTTTCTAACAAGATAAATCTTGTGTCTCTTTCCTGAACCTCGCGGTAGAAGTGATTCAAAGGATTCTAAAATGGCTTTAGAATAATGACTGTAGTAAATTTGAGCAGAATTGTTTTCACCTACACAGAGAGCTGTGATTTTTATACCATTCTGTAGCATTATAAATGCTCTACAAAATTATAGTAAAATTTTTACTATCAGACGAGCTTGCCACTACACTCTAGAAACCTAACAATTATAAGCTTGAAGAGACAGACATGTCAAAATAAATGATGGTTGAGGATGAGCAGCATAGGATATGTATTCTTCAAGTGATAAAGAATCAGACATGATTGTTTTGCTTTAGACAATTCTAATGTTGACCGTTCTTGACATTTTCTCATTCATTACTTCTATAGCTCTTTAAGATTCACAGATATGTATCCTCACAAGTATTCGTGCAGTACTCACTTATTTTCATCAAAATTTATGCTACATTGCGCAGGTTTTGAATGTAGCAGCAAGACCCTCTGATAGTAAATTTGGATTTTAGTATAATGTTATAGAGTTTTTATAATGCCATAGAAGTATATAAATATCACAGCTATCTGTGTGGGAAAAAAAATACCCAAATTTAACACAGCCATTATTCTAAAGCCATTTTAGGCGATCTCAAGAAACACTTTTGCCACGAGCTTCCGGAAAGTTTCCCAGATGACAGACTTATATTGTAAGAAAGAAGAAGAGCTACTCTATCCAGACAGTGTGAATATAACATCTCAAAGTGTTCAAAGATAAAGAGCAGTTGTTGTTAAAAATTGTACAATGAAATGTACTCATGTAATACTTCATGTATGTGCATTAAATGTATTGTTTTTGAACTGCTGGATTGTGGACTGAATGAAATAATTTGATTTCATGCATGAATAATAATTATAAAGAGATTAGACAAACTACTTAATATACTTAATTAGATCTATGAAAAGTATAACTTAACTTAAACTATTAATTAGTTCTAAAAATAGAATTACTGAAATAGTCAAAATTATTTACAGGTGAACTTTTAACTACTAATTATCAGGGAATCGTACATGATCCAATAATAATAATTATTAGGAACTACTAAAGTAATTTCAATAAACATTATTTTTTCTCTTAAAGATTTTTCCGTATGTTCACCAGTTAAGTTTATTTACTTCTACATAGCTATTCTTATTTGAGCTATACTATAATATGATCTTACCTGTTGCCAACTCTGTCCTCGTACATCAAGACACCAAACATCACTTAAAGCCTTCTTATCATTATGTCCACCAGCTACTAACAACTGTGGATTGTTGTTGTTATAATCAAGACAAACAGCAGCATGATAAACTCTTGGAGATGGTTGTGGTGCTCCACACACAAGCTTAGTAAAACACTATTAGTACGAGAATATAATGTGCAATCAAACAACTACTTTACAATATATATTATTAAAAGAACTGACACTTATTCATGCCTAATTTAAATATAATAACAATATCCAAAAGTATCAGCTGCATTTTGAAAAGCCTATCAATTATGTTAGTAACATGTACTGTGTTTTGCTGCCACCTGAGCAAGTCCAATCACAGTATATACAGTGCTTAGAAGATATTTTTATTTCTCTTAGTTTTACTAACTAATGTTATCAAGTGGTCTATGCTTGAATTGATCTGCCTGAATTGAATAAAAATAATGTGCAGTAATTATGATCAGAATGTGCAATGATATACAATACAACAAAATGAACAATAATCATAATACAGTAGAACCTCCCTTATCCTGACTCCCAAGTTACGGGCACCTCCCTCTACCGGGCAGCTGCTATGTACCTTGTGGTTAGGTAAAGTATCCCAACTAGCAAATTTGACAGCTGCTTTTGGATGGGCAGTTCAGCTGGCAGCACTATTTTGAATGCAATTCTGAGATACAGGCAAATCTGAGATACAGGCACCCCTTGAAACCAAGGTGCCCGGATAAGAGAGGTTCTACTGTACATCAGTTACGCATTTCTAGTTTCATGGCAACACGTGTATGTTGCTGTCAGGATAGTTTCCTGACAACACACATCATATATTTGCTATTACAATGTAAGCATAAAAGAATTTCAGAGTATAAAGTGAACACAAACATTAGTAGTTACTTTAAAACATCAGACATATTTGAGTCAGGAAACTTTGTGTCTTAATAGGATCATTGGAGCGTTCCAAATAAATTAAAAATAATTATTATTATTATTCCAACCAAGATATCTTCACAATGATATGCTTAGGTACATGATCATTGAAATAACTCATGATATTTCACCCTGTTGCTGCTGCCAGGCTTATTACCCTTGTAGTTATAGCAACTGGCTGAACTTGTCAATTTTCTAGGTTTTTTTAAGCTACCTTCCTCACTAATAGATTTTTCTCAAGTCTTTTATGCCTCTTTCCTACATAAACATAAATCTGCTTACCCCATGAAAGCAGCTTAAGCTAAAAATAATAGTTTGAGTCTAAGTACAATAATATCCTCTGTAAGTGTAGCTGCCTAGAGAGACTTATATAATATACTTCTACATGTCTTTGTACTTTATACAGTGTACTCTCTCTCTACCTGTTTGTTTAATGCTTTTGCTGCTTAGTAATGGCCAGCTGCAACTTACTAGTCTGTTCAATGAGAACTCATCCAGGTCAATGAGAATTTATACACTGAATTATAAAAAAAAAATTGCTTTTTTAATCAGTTTCATATAGAAAGTTTTAATAAATGGAAACTCCACTAAATTACTTGTTATTTTAAATAAGTGGCTGATTTGCCTTAAGTTCCATGAAATCCCCTCCATTTTAACAAACTCACTAGATAGACACTTGCAATAAAGGAATAAAAATACTTTTGACAGCCCATGCTGCAACTATCTTTAGTCTGAACTAAGATAGTGTGAATATTAAATATATTATTATTTCTAGTCCTCTCTCAGTATGCAATTCATATAAACACTGAGTCTGCAGCACAAAAAATTTAAAGTTTTTACATTTACAGCCATGTGCTAATCCTTTTTCTAATGTATTTATTTTACATACATAAATAGTTTACATTGTACAATATGTAGTGGCAGATGACTGCTATCATTTGTATTTTATTGCCTAATTTCTGCACGTATACATCTTGACTAACCTCATATTATCAATACAAATACAATGAGTGAGAGAGTACAACAATTCTTACCATCTGTACCAAGTCTATGAGGTAAGTGTCATTGAGACAACTAGTACCATCAAATCCACCAAACAAGAATGCATGTGTAGGACTAATGCAGGTGACTGTAAAACCACATCTACGAGAAGGTCTACTTCCAGTGATCAAGGGAGAAGACCATGTACCTAATAAAAATAGCAATGTAATATTTATTTTGAGATATATATTTTATGTAGACTTCAAATGTCATTTACATAACTTAGAGCTGCCTTATTATGCAGTAATTATTATACATGTTATAATTCAAAAGTATCGTATTTGATTGTTAGTAGTAATTTACCAATGATCAAATTTTTGGGTTGATTTTATTGGAATAATAAGAATGACTTACATTATGTTAGTACAAGTACAAACAATGAATGCCTCATTTTATATAAACACTTTATATAGCCAAAAATTATTAATCTTAATTACTTCAAAGACTTAATCTGATAATATGTTTATAATAAATCATTAAGTATTTTAGCTGTGTGTTGTATAAAAAAAATAGCTTCAAACTAATACAAAATTTTAAATTATTTACTTTTGAGAAAATGTATTCTCAAACACCTCTGCACTTATGCAACTACTAAATGTGTGTCCACTATTTTAACAAATTTGCTCTATTACTATTGATAGACACAGTCACATATAAATTACTTCAATATTACTATTTACACAGAACCAGTACTACTTAGTGGTGCCCATTGTTTCAATAAACATTAAATGAGTCATCCTAGAAGCTAAACTAAATACAAGAATACATAACTGACATGTTTAAATTAATGTCATTCCATTCTATCACTACAAATAAATTCGTACATAAACCAAATTCCCTAGTTCAAAAATCACTAATACATACTCAATATAATCATAACCTGAGATAGAAATTATTCTAGTTTCTATTTATGTTGGAAAGAAATGATTGAAAAGTCATTAAAGTTAATTGCTAAAGACAGACAGTAGCACTGTAACTTTAAATTTATCACGTCTGATTATATCTTTATAATTATTCCTGATAAATGTTTACAATGTAAGAGGGTAATAGTTCCACTATGTCTGAAACCATTAAATTTTATTCACATCTACACGACAAAATTAAGTATAGTACAAACATATAAAACCCATTTTGCTATATTCCTTGATAATTCCGATAATAGTTTACATTATAATATCTACGAAAAACTCTAAAGAAATTATATCCATAATACTTTATTAATAGACACAGTATTTTAATATGCATAAACTAAATTATGACAAATTAATTGAAATACAATTTGTACCTTACCTTGGGAAATATGGTACTTATGAATCTCATTTGTGTAGCCAACACCACCTTGACGATGTTTACTCTTAGTAAATTGTGATCCAGACTGCAGTTCACCTGATGGTATGCCATAGCCTCCAATGACGATTAACGAATCATTATAATATATTATTTGACACTCAGATTTCCTCATGGGTCCACTATCATGTTGTGGTGAGAGTTCCTTCCATGTCATAGATCTGGTGTCCAGCTGATGCAGTGAAGCATGGTATGATGTACGATCATGACCACCAAAAAAGTAGAGAACATGACCTGAATAAGATGTTGCACAGCCATATATTCCAGGAGGTGAAGTACCAGATGTTGGAAGTTCTTTCCAGGATTCTATAGAGCACTCATAGATTCGAATTACGGTTCTCAGTTGTCTTTTATTCTCTTCAAAGTTATTAACATAACCTCCATAAACATACAGTTGTTCAGGACTTGCTGAGGCAGCAGCATATACTCGAGGTGAAGGGTCACAATTACTGAGAGGCTGATCTACGATAAAATTATAGTGTAAATTGTACAAATAAAGTATAATTTTACAGATATACAAAGTAATATTATTTCACTGCAGAATTAATGTAAAGGTGCAATATATGTTTTGCTAATATGTTAATTTACTGAAATTTTTTTTTTATATTGAAATGGTTTCTTATGTAAATATAATTTGTTTAGAATGTTTCATATTTACTTTTCAGAGTCATCACTTGTCCTGTACTTGGATATTCCAATAAATATTTTAGTTAGTATTTAGCTATTGTTGGTAGTTAGCTGTTTTACAAATTATATGACAGTATATACCATAATGGAAAATATTGTTTGACTGCCAATCCTTCAGTCATCACAGGCAGCTGCTAACACTAAAGTCCAAAAGCAGCTGTCAAGATAATGCTCTGAAGTGGAATATACTTGTACTCATAATGATTGCAATGCTAAAAATCATTGTATGAAATTCATTAAAATATGAATAATAATAAATACACATCAGGTTAATAATGCTTCAGATAAGTTGCTGGAAAAAATTAAGGGAATATGGTTTGCATATTAATAAGTAATACTATAGTATGTCCAAGTTGAGTTGGCCGCAAGAAAAACTTGAATAACTTCAGAACGGAAGCAGCTACGCATCCGGGGTTTGCACCATTGGAAAGCTCGCGCCGAAGCGGTTAAAAATATTCCCTCAGTAAACTCCAAAACCGGAGAGAAAGTGCTATTCCAAAACTCAATACAAAAGTCTATGGGAATAGGAAAAAACCACAGGTTTCCCGCTCAAAACGCGCCCGCTTTTAGTCACGCGGTATGGCTCAATTTATCACGCGGACTGTCTTCATTAAGAATTTTGTAAACAATGAGCGGCTTCTTCTCAGATTGCTGTGTTTCTAGCTTTATATCGCGATTAGCGTTGCGAGTGTGGAAACAGGATAGACGGAGTGTTCTGTTGTTGCAGAGGGTACAGGACCACCTGATAGGATGTTGGTATGATTATTTGTCTACCTGTTCAATAACAAATGCCATATAGCCAATATATTTCAGTGATATAGCTATCATTTAGCTAGCAACTTGTAATACAGCCACTTTTACACTGTTTGCCGTTAAATTGTGTGCTTGTCAAAGCCGTGTTTATGCCAATTCCTTTTCTTCACTATTATAGATGCCGTTTATTGTAAGAATTAGGACCAACTCAGGCAGAATTCCACCTTCAACTCGGATCACAACTATTTTTTGTATGTGTACTACTTAAATTCTATCATTTCATCAATTTTCATATACCTATTATAAATAAATGAAAGAATTGATAATTTTATTTAACATGAAAGTCTAGTAACTTTAGCTACAAGTTACAGTGCTGTACTGCTGAATCCTGTGAACATCAGAATATTTCTTGGGACACAGTAGGTAGAATCGACTGATTTTAATCCCGTCTCTTTAGAAGAACTCCCACCAGTTAGCGTTTTCCACCTGCTGTACATTATCTGCGCATAAGAAACATAAATACCATTGAAAACAGACGAGATGAGCTGTACAGCGCCCGAAAAACTCCATAAATTTCACTAAATTTCTTTCTTTCAATAGTTACAGTATTAATGCGCACCTGTGCTACCGCCCCTTATTCACGTGCAACGTTGACGTTTGCGCGCTTAATTGACTTGGATTCACATGACTAAATTGCTTCCGGTAAAGTACTAAATGCATTCCTCAATTACCGCGCTTGTGGTCGTGCCAACTCAACTTGGACATACTATAGTGGTGTGCTTGAGCAAAATGGCGAGCGAGCCTAAAGACTATACTTCTAACAACTGAAGCTACTGAAAATAAGGTCCAGTTTTTTAATTTAGCATACAGGTAAAGGGATTTCAGTGCCATAGTAACAAACTCTCTGCAACTGCTTGAATTGAAGGGAAAAAAACAACAACAAAACAATACACGTTATTTAAAAGTTTTCTTTGTGATATTCTTTAGCTAAGTAGTGGTTGTAACACACAATGCTTTGACAAAACTGGACATGCACCTACACAGACTTACCTTCGCGGTAGTCTAGTGGACAATGTATTTTCAAGTAAATACTGTTGCGCACGGCTTATAACCATGACAAAGAGCGCATTGACTTACCACCACCACTAACTCGAATAGAAATGGAAGTCCCTTAAGTTTTCAAGTTTTAACTGCACCCGCAAAAGAATTCAAAACGGTAAACAATTCAATTTCTAGGGTGATACGGGTAATTGATCGATAAACCAGAGGATTCTGTTTAGTGCAATTTGGGACGGGGTTGACCACGTAACTAACACAAAAACGCGAGGGTCAAAGTACAAAATGACATATGTACGTCCATACATATATACAAATAAACAAACATCTCCGATTTTTTCATTTTTACCCCTGTAAGTGTCTCGCTCGCTACGCTCGCTCGCCAATAATAGTTAATAATTAATATCTTATTGTTCAACTGAATTTATTCAGAAATATAACCAATTTAAAGTGGTCAATTTTGCTACTAAAATTGTGTTACTACATGTTCCAATGTCTGTAGATTACCAATCTGCACCAATGTTGTACATGTCAAGTATGAATATTTTCATAATTCTATTTAAAGCTCTGAAGAACATTTACATTTCATAATTTCTTTTTCAGCCGTCTTTTACTCATTAGCTATATTCTTCCTTGGTTCAATTCCAAGTGGCGACCAAATATTGTTAATTCTGTATTGTTTAGAAAGCCTGTGAAAGTGAGAGAATACATCTAATGAGTAAAAGAAGGCTGAGAAAGAAATTATAAAGTGATAAATTAGTGGAGTAAAAAAATCAACAAATAAAAAGAATCTTTGAAAAAAGAGAATTTTCGTTTGTCTGTTGAGAGTGAGACTGTAGCATAGCAAAACCCCTAACAGTATAAATACAGAATTAGAGTGCTTGTTTGTTGGCTGGTTGACGTAGTTCAGGCGCAGAGCACTTGTGTTAAACAAGTGGTCCTTGGTTCAATTCCTGGTGGCGACCAAATATTTTTAATGTTATATTGTTTAAAAAGCCTGTGAAAGTGAGAGAATACATCCAATTTACATTTCAATTGAAATATTATAAAGAAAAACAGTCTTCACCTAATGTATTGATTGCCTTACAAGTGGCTGTAGTTATGGTTAACTACATTTTAACATTACACTGGATAGACGATAATTTACCTTTATTATAGGGGCCAGGATTGGCTTCTACATCTCCACATAGTAATAATAGTTTCTGTTTTAGTGAAGTAGTTCTGGAATGAATTTCTTTTAAGATATTTATTGAACCATTCCAAATGAACCAGATCAATGGTAGAGATAGCAACTCTACTTTATTATTTGTCTTTTGTGGCTTTATTACAGTACAGAGTTTGAAATTTTGAGATTTAGTTTTCCTTCTGAAAATCCAGATCATTGTGATGGCTATTAACAGATATTGAGTGTTAGAGAAACATTGAGGTTGATTGATATATGAACAACGAGTCTCCCAGAGTGTTGATCTGTATAGTCTTCTGTTGCTACTTTCCCAGTGTGGAGCTGGATAACGATGGCGACCCATGCTGTATCTGTAAATTTGATAACATTTATATTATAAGAAAATTATAACTACATTCTATCATGTTAGGAAAAAAATTTGTGTTGTTTATATCAGACCATTATCGATTTTAACATATAGTTGTAATTCCGTAAATGTCTTATTTGTAAATGATTTATCTTAATCAACATGTGTAAAATATTGAAGTGTATCTTTAACTATACTAAACAAATCAGTTCAAACATTTACTATTCCTTTTATTTATTCAATGTTAATTCTAGACTGAACTTCACAACCTTGTATTAGTGAAAAAATAATAAATGTAATGAACCGGAAACAATAGTCATTGGTTGCTGATGGCTGATTAAAAATTGTGAGCAACTTTACTTCCAATTGAATTTATATGTATTTCATGACAATTTTTTGAGAGAAACGAACACTGTATTTTGAACCAAGTTTTTAGGAAAGTGGAAGCATTCGTGAACTTTATGCAATCAACAACTGATCTCGCTCGCACTGACTACGGCAGTTCGGAAGGGCAGCCCAAGTTGTAAGTTCGGGCCTAGCTGTGTAGCCAGTGAGGGGATCGAAAATGGAGGACTTTGCTGCCTTTGTCGTCTGCCCGGTACAAGGCTCGCAGTCGGGATGGCGACCTTGTGGCAGTAACTTTCATGGACGTTGGAGTACCGAGTGGAAGACTCGGTCTTAGCATAGGTCCGAATAATCAGATAGCTAGGGTGGGTGGGTAACTACAACTTCACTGGTTTGATAACTTCAAAACTATAGGAACTATAACTGAGAACTAAAAAAGTGAAAGAATACAATACTTATAACAACTGTTGTCATGAGCATGAACCACGACTGGCCGCGAGCAAAAATAAAGTGCATGCGTAGTATAGTTTCTTCGAAATGTTCGTTGAGGTTCCGTTAGGCCCGCACAACAACTATTGGTGGATTAGCTAAGTAACGTCTTTGCAGATCATGCAAAACAAACAGATACAAAGTTCAATTTCCAAGAAAAATGATAAAAGAAGTACAATTCTGTTGTGGACTGTGACTAAGTGATAAATGTGGGATGGTCCTGGAGGTTTCATGACAGTTGGCAAGTATGTAATTATTAAACTTTACTGACTCAAATTTTCTATAAAATCTCTAGTGAAAACTAATACTGAGAAAAAGCTCATTGTCTAGCTAGCGTATTATCACCCAAACTTTGAATTTAACCTTAGTCTTTCAATGATTCAGTCATTCTTGGCTGAAATAATTATAATTTTCTCTTTTTAACAGAAGCTCTAAACCTATGTCATGAGACATCTGTTTAGGTAGCTTCCAGGATGCTGGCTGTCCATGCTGCATGCAAATCAACCTCTAGTAAGCATGCCCTCCAGAAATCTTGCTGTTTACTTTGTGTTATTATACCACCATGGAGAGTTCGACCTCAGCTGACCTCTGAAGAGGACTTCAGCAAGAGGCCAAAATGTCGTGTTAAGTCATAATTAAAATATTGGCTGTTAAGGGAGGAGACCCATAGCAACCGTTGGTAAGGCTGTGGGAAGTGTTAAGTGCTATCAACCACGAAAATCTACCACCCTCACCTGGCTCCGCATGCATCTCGCAAACATAACCACCGCTTGGTATATTAGCGCACGTAGTGGGGCTGCAAAAATCTGGAGTTTCCCTAACCTCAGTAACCTACTCGTGGGTTAGCTTTGACCACGTTGTTGTTACAACCAGCTTCAACAGCAAACTATAATCATGCCTTCCAGGAAAAGGAAGAGGGCTATTAGTGCAGCCACAGAAATGAGGAAAATGAAATGTGCTTTGAGAAGAAGTAAGAAATAAGTAAATAAATATAATATTAAAAAAATATATACATATATAATAAAATAATCGTGTATAGACATAAGATTGGAGCAAGTCCCAGCAATAGGTGGGGCTTCCACTGATACTCTTGATGATCCTTCCTTTACTGGTCATGATGTCACGCCCTCTCTTCGGCAGGAGTCATCATCAGAAGTGCTCCCTGATTCACCTTCTCAAGATTTAGTGTCCAGGAGTAGGTCAGCGACTGCACAGATACTGTACACTACCCAGGCATGCAATTACTGCAAATAATAATAAATGTAATAATTATTTTACACTTAAATTTTTTTGTAGTCTTGGTAGCCCACAACGGCTTCTCAATTGATTTTCCACTAATACTGGAAGAAGTTGAGCGACGTCCGAAGCAGTTGGCTCTCTCTGTCTTCGAGGACCAAAATATCCATTTCAGCGACACTTTACCACTGCTACGAAAGGTTGGTATTCATCAGTTACTGCAACACAAGATGATTTTTTAAATCATCCTAGATGAAGAAGGATGGAGACACTAATCTTTTGGACAAGCACTTGGCATCGGAAGTCTCCACAAACATTTTTGGGGGACTGACATAGAAGGTAATAATTATCAAAGTTCTAGGGTATAGTTGATAATTCTCAATATGATTTGTAGGAGCCCATAGGGCTTTACCGGATGTTGAAGCATTGGAAGCTGTGGTCACTCATCCACTCCTTGTACATTGCTTGTCTCATCTTGTAATCCGTTCTCCAAGGAAGCAGGGGGATTTGTGGATCCAGCAGAAAAGATGTTTCCAGCGCACAACAAGCCTGATAAGATCCTTGGGCAAGCACAACATCACTTCCGCTCAGGCAAAGAAACTTGACAGCGTTGGATTGAGCTATGGAGATTTGGAACTGCTCAAATCTGAATGCAAGGACCGAGAAGAATTTGTACGAATTCTGAAGGATAGAGGAATTAACAGCAAACCCTTCCAGGAGAAGCTGTCCAAGCACTTCAAATACAGCCAAAAAAAAATAAGTCCTTTTTCCCAACCCGGCTCTTTTCAGAGCCACTACCTCACAGAAGGTTTCACCTAAAATGTTGCACACATAATTAGTGGGCTATTTCTTCAAATCCTTACACTACTAGCTAATTCGCTTACCTGTGCGTCGGTAAGGCAGACATGCTAGTATCGCCTGAACGGGGTACTGTATAAATCCACTGCAGGACCCGCTCCCAGCTTAGTATCGAAATCTGACAAGCTGGGTACTTTTTCAACAGCACTGTAGGTGATTCTTCAACAGCACCATAGCCGTAGGTGATTCTTCTCACTAAAAAGCAGCTGAAGCTGAGCGCACCTTTGGTGGGCGAGGCGCAAAATGCAACATCCGGGGCAGAGGGGGGGGCATTATAGTTTCACGCGCACTTCGTCTTGACCCAGCCGCAGTTCGCGGCCGCCTGCAAAGAGGGTGAATTTGCGACAAGTATTTTTGAGCTATAAGGGATCACGAGATGCAGTCTAAACTTGGAACAGTAATTCGGTGACGTAAGGTGAACAGGCCTACGTTTAGATTTTCTTGATAGCGTGCCGGAAGCAAAAGTTGACCTTAGTGGTCGGATATTTAGATAAGTAAAGTTGCTATAGCTAAAAACTAATCGTAGGAAGCGGGAACATAATGGGAGGAAGCCGTAGAGCCTTGAATCGGCAGAAAAGCTTGGACGGTCGCGGAGAAACAACACGAAATGTCCGCAGAAGTAAATCGCTCCAACTCAGCTTACAAAGATGCCAATGGTCTGAATATTGGTGTACAGAGAGACCTTATCACCCTAAATAATTTCAGCACGTCAAAGAATTACCACCTTTGCTTGAAGTTGTTTTTTTTCAGCATCAATTTTTAAGGAAAATGCGTGGGCCGGATGGGTCTCCACCCTTAAAAAGAGAAAAAGTTCCTATTATTATAACTTTAGTCTTGCGGACCAGATATTCCTCCCTCTTCCTGCCACTTACAGCAAGAAAGAGGATCTGGGGACACCTACAGTACTTCCCAGTTATTTTGGAATGCAACTAGTGAAGCATGAACCAGTAGTATATTATAGTCACAAACTAGTTGATGTGTACACGAACTGTCAGCTAGGAAGGTCTTTGCTGAGGGAAATTTGCTTAAAGCGATCGTGAAGAGCTTGTTTGAACACTGTTACCAAGGGACTTTGAGCTGTGAGTGGAGAACAAGCTGTCTTCTGAGAGGAGCATGTGAGTTTGCTGCTTGTGAGTTCTGAGAGTGCAAATAAAAGTATAGGATAGCCTTCTGTTGCTCTTTCATGTTTTATGTGCATCTTTATACTCCTCCATATGAATCAGTTTGTAGGGCTTATTTCAGATTTCAGTCACCACCACTACCAGTGCAGTGAAGTGTTAACCGATTAACGCCTAAAATTAAATTCGTGATTACGTGCGCGTACTCCGAAATTGTTTACAAGAAATCGTGACCGTCACCTCGAGGCTTAAACGCCTGAGCTTTTTCTTTGTCTAGAGGCAATACGCTTCGAAGTAACCGACGGCGGTGTATTAACAGATTGAAGCTAAAGTCTTCCTCTACCCGCGGGCTAAGTTTTGTTTAGTTTCTAGGTGTTTGAAGCATATGGAGTGGCACTCATTGGAAACTACAAGCTTGAAGGTAAGTATACCATTGTTAGCATCAGTATTGTAAAAGTTTAAGCTAAGACCTCATGTTTCATAGCTATATATTGTTGTTTTAAATGTTCACTAGCCTTGCTTTGAAATAATTCAGCAACTATGGATTTTGGCTGTTTATTTTTTTTTGTGGGAGCCATATAGGATAATATAATGTATAACATAACAAGCAATTATATAGACTACCGTGTTTGCAATTCTAGGATTTTTTTCTGATAATACTATGAAGCAGTCCTATTGAACTCCATTGTGACAAAGCTACACCCCAAAATCACCACTGTACCGTACCATGATGAGTCTGTTGTTACTGTTCTTGACATAGATTGCACATCCTTCTCTTCATACCTGAGAAGCTTTCTCCTAAGAAATTCATTCTATGGGCACCTTCAAGTTATAGGGGAGAACTGGGAGGAAGAAAGTCTGTATCCTCATGCCATAATAACTTGACCTTTTTGTGGTTAGTGTTGTTCAAAATCTATATAACCCTCTGTGTATGAACAAACGAAGCTAAAATAGCTTGCCTTTTTCAACCTTTATTTCTTCCAGGTCATCAAATTCATTGCTGCCCTCCATGAAGACTTCTTGGCCACGGACCTCTACACCTGAGAAGTCTTCTGCCTTATTCTATCTCTATTTCTTTGAGATCATCAAATTCTTCATCACTGCCCTCTCTGAAGACTTCTTGGCAGTCTTTAAATTATATTGACAACTTTATATCATATTAATATTGATAAATATTTTTGTCTATTAGTTATAGCTATGCATAATTTTTTTTTTGTAACTTTAATTTTCTTTATACACAAACAGTGCTACAATTTCAATCTACAAATAATAATAAAAATTCTATGGTAAGGGTCATTAAGACCTTGCCTCCCTTACACTTACCTCACAGGAGAATCGCTATGGCGTTATGGAAGCTCTTGAAACACATGCGATTGCTGCTGGTAGCTAATTGAAGCGGGTACAATGGCGGTTACGCAAAAATGCGTAACCCGCGCTGTGAAGCACCTTCGTGCTTGATGCGGAAACGCGTAATTCGGCGATAATCGGTTAATGCTCAAACATTTTATATAATCAGTTTGAGATTAGTCATGTGACTGGTACAACCTACAGACATTCCTGTAGCAAACCTAAAAACTTTATTACTGTCCCCAGACCATTTCCAGGCAAGCAGTATGATAAAATTATGATTAAATTAAAGGTATGGTTCACAAGATTACATATAACATATTAAAAGACTGCACACATCTTTTTGTTATTTGCATCTAAACAACCCTCCATACCCCTAATTAGTCTCACGTAGCCAGACCCTTTACCAATCGTTACGCAGGAAAGGGGTCTGGTAGACTGACATTGAGCAGTTTTTTCAGTTCCCCTCGCTAATTGGGGAGACCACAAACAATAGGTGACATAATATCCTGTGATGTAAGACTGCTCAATATTTTGTGCATGTAGTATTTCTGTGCACAACTCTCCAACAGCCGTGCCAAAACTCTTCCTTTAGGTGATGCCATTAGTTATGCTGAGCAGTGACTTTGACTAGCCTTTATGAGTTATCTGCAGTTGAAAGTTTCACTTAGCAGTAAGATACGGCTGTTGCTTTGTGCACGGGCCATTGTGGTACCCAAGAATCAATATCAGTGCCATTAAATTGGCAGCATTTCCCAGCATAGTTTTGCAACATTTTTTCATGGCAGTATAGAACAACTCTGCCTAATTCACGCCTGAAAATATTCAGCAATTTACACACACGCTAATTGAACCACAGTTAACCACTTGCTGACTAGCAAGAACAAACTGCTCAATGTCAGTCTACCAGACCCTTTTCCTGCGTAGCAATTGATACAGGGTCTGGCTACGCGAGACTAGCCCCTAATCAAGTGTGTCACTACTTAAGCTCACGAGCTATAAAAAACAATTGGACTAACTATCTTCCCAATTTGAAAGTTTAAAACTATGCATACTCGCTTCAAAGGCAAGTTCTAACACAGCTGGACAAACTCACTTGAGCCAGACAACACGCGAAGAAACTCTAGAGAGAATGGAATCGGGGGACCGTCCGGTATGGCTCAGTAACAACTTAGTCCCACCCCCATAACAAACTTATAGCACGTGATACAATCAAGTCACCGATAAAGCGAGCTATGTGTTTGTATGCGATTTATAAATCGAATTATAGCCCGTTATACCACCCGAGCGACCGCGCTTGTCGTTAAGAACTATAAATCTGATACAGTCTGGTATGCCCGTAAGAAAATGTATTAGCGGGGAAAAGTCTGATATAGTTCTTAGCAAATTATGGTAGAAGGCAGATCAAAGCAAAATGGAATAATGAAGAGTTTGGGTACTTTAATACAATTACTAAGATAGCTAACGCTATACTTCGCTCGTTGTTTATGTTCTGGCTATAAAATAGTTATAAACCAAAATCATTAGGTTTGTAATAGCCCAAACATAAACAACGAGCAAAGTATAGCGTTAGCTATCTTAGTAATTGTATTAAAGTACCCAAACTCTTCATTATTCCATTTTGCTTTGATCTGCCTTCCACCATGATTATGGTTGCTAAGAACTATATCAGACTTATAAACCCTTTACCCACGGCGGGTGTTACTAATCAGGAGCAGGAGTAACCGGGAGCAGGAGTAGTAGGAGCGGGAGTTGCGGCCTAAAACAGATAGGAGCGGTTGAGTTTTGTCAGTCGAATCAGTCATTCTTTTGTTGGTATGGTAGCGAATCTCGGAGATTGGGACCGCTGAAGGTTGGGTTGCGTGGACCAGATTTGTTGTTTCAACTTTTTTTCCTAGTAATTTTTTTATGATCTAGAGTTGGTAGCGCCCCCTTATTGTCTCGCCGAATCACCTGCTGGTCCCAGAATAGAAACTACCAGTGAGGTGAGACAAATGTACCTTTGTTTAGCTTCTCTTCTACATTGCACGAGCTCCATATAAACTTGCTCCAGCTACATATCAACTTGCATGAGCTAGTATTGATACTAGGCAAAATTATGTAGAGGAAGAGATGATTACTGGCTCCTGTTTATGCCTGCTGCTTTCCCATAGTTACTCAATACAAATCCTGTTAATGTCAACACTCTCACACCAAGCTAGTAGCTCCTTGCTTAACTTCATTAAATCACAGAGGAACCTCTGGTCCCAAATTGTTCTCAGTCCAAAGTTCCTACTGTATCAAGTATTATTCAGTTCTATTCTCCCATTTATTTGCTGAATTTCCATTGGACCAATACTACATGATAACACTCAGACAGAATCAGAAGAACAAATCATTCACACAAACATAAAACTAATAAATCATTGAGAGTGACATATGAAAATTAGTACAAACTTGTAATATATATTGGTCCCAAAATATCACAGGGCGATTTGAATCTCGGTAATCAGAAAATATACAACAAAAATTAAAATATTTGACAGTGTGCAGTAAGTGTCATAATTCATTCCTAGAGAATTGTATGATATAAAAATAATCACATTAGCGGTGATAACCAAATAGTTATAAAACTCATTATTGGCCAGGGAGAATTAAAAAGACTTGGAACAAAGTTAGGTAAGGTGTCATCAGTGATTCGGTGTGACAGTCTTGAACAGTCTGAGTAACTAAGAACAAAAGAAAAGAAGTAAAACATACAAACACATGCACATCCACACATTCGACACCTGCACATCCACACATTCGACACCTGCACATCCACACATTCGACACCTGCACATCCACACATTCGACACCTGCACATCCACACATTCGACACCTGCACATCCACACATTCGACACCTGCACATCCACACATTCGACACCTGCACATCCACACATTCGACACCTGCACATCCACACATTCGACACGTGCACATCCACACATTCGACACGTGCACATCCACACATTCGACACGTGCACATCCAACACATCGACACGTGCAATCCACACAGTGACACGTGCAATCCCACATTCGACACGTGCAATCACACAATTCGACACGTGCACTCCACACTTAGGGGGAACAAGTGAACATCCACACATTCGACACGTGCACATCCACACATTCGACACCTGCACATCCACACATTCGACACGTGCACATCCACACATTCGACACGTGCACATCCACACATTCGACACGTGCACATCCACACATTCGACACGTGCACATCCACACATTCGACACGTGCACATCCACACATTCGACACGTGCACATCCACACATTCGACACGTGCACATCCACACATTCGACACGTGCACATCCACACATTCGACACGTGCACATCCACACATTCGACACGTGCACATCCACACATTCGACACGTGCACATCCACACATTCAACACGTGCACATCCACACATTCAACACGTGCACATCCACACATTCAACACATGCACTTCCACACATTCAACACATGCACATCCACACATTTAACACATGCACATCCACACATTCAACACATGCACATCCACACATTTAACAGTAACATACGCAATCAAAAGATTCTGACATGTCTGTTGATTGTTGTTTTGTTTTGTTTGTTTGTTTTTAGTAATTCAAGTGAGTGAGACTCTATATGGCATGATCATTGTATGGGTTTAATATGTCTGTGACCTTCTCAATCCCGCTCATGAGACTTTACACCTACCAGGAAAATAGCAGCCCAATCTCTGCTACAGTACTACAGATAAATGAGATAAGGGGCAAATGCCTAATGTCACTTAAGAAATGCATTAGGATATGAGATGGCAGATGGAGTTGGTGAGCATCTTCCCCAGACATGTATGAGCATAAAGACCTTTACTCAAACTGCATGTGACACTCTGTAATTTAACTTTATTCCTCTGTCTGACAGTCACAGTACAAACAGATTTCACTCTCACCTTTTCTCTGTCTGCAGCTACTAAAATCCCACAATCTTGCAATTCTCCATCTGCAACATCTGCCAAGTACTGCAGGTCATCGTAGCCATTCTTATGAAGGACTTCAGAGTACTGCTGGAGGCCCTGAGATGCTAGAAGGGACTCGACGGTAGAGAATGGCGAACGAGGAGATCGTGCCTACATACGCACACACAAAGTCCTATAGGTCATTATACTGTTGGAAGAGACCCTAATGGTCAATAAGTCCATTCTGACTTAGTAGTCACATAGCTCCAATAAATACGATACAGACTCTTGCTGTGATACATGAATCTTTAGCACACTAGTGAAACAAAGACTCCACGCAAGAACTAATTTAATTCAACCCCACGGAAGAACCTATTTTAATTCATCCTCTTTTACTCACTATATTTTTTTTAAATCCAATTTTTGTATATTTTTAAGTTGCTGATACCTTCTAATAATTGGCGAGCGAGCGTAGCGAGCGAGACACTTACAGGGGTAAAAATGGGATGTTTATTTATTTGTATATATGTTTGGACGTATGTATGTCATTTTGTACTTTGACCCTCGCGTTTTTGTGTTAGTTATTTGTTCGACCCCGTCCCAAATTGCACTAAACAGAATCCTCTGGTTTATCGATCAGTACCCGTATCACCCTAGAAATTGAATTGTTTACCGTTTTGAATTCTTTTGGCGGGTGCAGTTAATACTTGAACAACTTAAGGGACTTCCATTTCTATTCGAGTTAGTGGCCCCGGTGGTAAGTCAATGCGCTCTTTGTCATGTTATAAGCAGTGAACACAGTATTTACCTGAAAATACATTGTCCACTAGACTACTGCCAAGGTAAGTCTGTGTAGGTGCATGTCCAGCTGTGTCAAAGCATTGTGTGTTACAACCACTACTTAGCTAAAGAATATCACAAAGAAAACTTTTAAATAACGCGTATTGTTTTGTTGTTGTTGTTTTTTCCTTCAATTCAAGCAGTTGCAGAGAGTTGTTACTATGGCACTGAAATCCCTTTACCCTGTATGCTAAATTTAAAAACTGGACCTTATTTTCAGTAGCTTCAGTGTTAGAATTCAATAAAAATAGTATAGTCCTTTAGGCTCGCTCGCCATTTGTGCTCAAGCACACCACTAGTATATAACCATTCAAACAATTGCAGCATCTGATAGAGTGAACACAGAACTCCTATGTTAAATGAAGCACCAAGGGTGTGGACCCTCAGCGTTACAATACAATAGCTAGCTATTACAAAGACCAAAAGAATGACTGACTGGCAGACAAAATGGGTATTGTAACCCTCTCACACATGCGCAATGAGAGTTCATTATTACAAAATTATTACTACCTCCTGCAATTCACACACACATACGCACCCCTCTCCTAGTTGGTATGGGAGGTCCTTGCATTTGGCCACTAGGAATGGAGGGCAGGGCATCCTTGGCTGATCTGGAAGGGGGAGTGGTTTGTGGAGGATTGTTCCCAGAACCAGGAGATTGTCGTCGTCTTGGTGCTGTCGTTGTCGTAGTAACAGGCATATCTCTGCGTAATCTCGAAGTATCCAACTATAATATAGACATTACTTGAATTCAAAACTTAGGGTGATAATGGTAATAAACAACAACATTGAATAGCTGCACAGCACTGAACTATTCCATGAATCTACTCACACTTCTATCCAGACTGTCCGACACTGATGGCATCGGGCGATTAGGTCTGATGGAAATAAAGGAGGAAATGATAATAGTATTTAATACCACATACTAAACATTAATATACATATGACACACATACATACACAAACATTGGTCAGAAGTGTGAATAGTATCAGAGTGAGGTGATTTCTGAGATGAAAATATACTGCAACTTAAAGACTGTGCTTTCTTAATTGCAGAAATAAATTCTTCTTTCAAGTGGTTCTTAAAAACTAAACATACATACCAGGCAAAAAGTTATGACACCATAGCTATAGAGCCAACAATGGACACAACTAGGAACTCGCAGGTGAACAGGCCTTTCCTCACAGCAAGTGGTGCAGCCACCTGAAGTCCCACCTGGACCATTGCTGTTTCATGAGAAAAGGCTTTGAATATGCACCCCAGCAAATGCCAAGTACACAATCACAGCTGGGTGGACTGGTGGTGCTGGTAGGAGGCAGAGGAAGAAAAACCAGATAATGCCAGAGTGGGGCTTGAACTCAGGCCCTGAACCCAGGACACAACCACTACACCACACAGCCAGCACATACCTGTCTGTTGCTCTCCTATTAGGAATCTGTGGACGACTGCTGTCCTGGTTTACAGGTGTCTGTGGCTGCTGCTGCTGCCATACAGGCAGCGATGAACCAAGCCTAGGCACTGAATTAGAGTGGCTACCAGCAAAGTTTTCTCTGCTACAAAAACAAACAAAAACAAACAAACAAACAAATGGGATAATCATTGGTTCTGGCAATGATTCAAATAGCAGTAAAATTCCACATAGTGAGCTAGACTGCATAAACTACAGGCTTCACAAACAACCATAGTGAAATAAGTAAATCATTTACTTTCTCCTGCTCGGCAGAGGAGGGGGCGGCAGAGAAGAGGAAGGAAGTTGGGCGGGTGCCATCCTGTGGCGATCCATTGAACCTGACTGACTGTTAGTGCGTGGTACGGGCTGCATTGGACGAGCGTTCATGGAGGGTGTGTCACATTCAGAGTTGCTCGTGACTCTCCCGTGAGATCTGACTGCTCCTGGTTTATCAAGTGTAGTCACTGCAGGGAGAAATGTAAGAGACAGTCAATACTACTACTAGTCTCAAAACTTGTAGTCTTCATCACAACCAAATTCTAACATTATATTGTCTGCTATATACACACCAGCTAAATGTCATGCCACCATAGCCACAGAGCCAACAATGAACACAACTGTACTGACTCTAGTACATTGAACTGTTCCAGAGGGAGGAAGCGTATCTAGCAGGCAACATTTGTTTATTGTTTGTTGGTTTTAGGGATACACATGTCAAATGAACACATACTATAATGACTTACTTGAGACCAGTTTTACATATTTCAACAACTAGTCCTTCACTTCCAGGAAGAATGACCATGTAAGGATGTGTATATGGTTTAAACACTGGAACTCACTCATACACACACACACACAAGATTAAAACGGTAATGCCAGTCGAACGGAACCGCTGTTTTTCCCGTTTTTTAATCGTGCGACAGCCGTTCTGGAACTTTATTTTGTCTCCTACTGTAAGCTAGACTGATTGCCAGGAGATACTCACACACCTGAAACTTAAGGTTACGGGTACCACATGCTCATGAATTACTCATGAGATTATTCACAACCAAATATTTACAGTTTATACACCCTCAAGGAGCCGCTACTAATGTCAAAACAACAAATAAACTGAACACCATAGGATAACACCAAAAGTTAGCCCTGCTACTCACATAAACTAAGTCAAAACACCTCTAACAAGTTTAAGGCACTAGGCGTCAAATTCTTCGTGCCACCCTCTACCAGAGTTGGGTTTGATTATGATTACAATCGTAATCGATTACAATCGATTACAAGGTTTTGCGTAATCGTAATCATAATCAAAATCATGTGACTAATTGTGGGTGTAATCGTAATCGTAATCATAATCATATTTTTGTAATCAAACCCATAGAACTATTACTGGTAATATTAGCAGTGAAGTAGAACAGCAAGTGTTTGCTATAATTAGTTGTGACACAGCAGTTTTTAACTAATACAACTTTTTACAGTGTTGATTAGTGTTCTATTGACACCTAATAGTCTACAAGGGAGAGCTTGTCTAACTGTGCTTGTGTGTGTGTGTGTGTGTGTGTGTGTGTGTGTGTGTATGGTGGGGAGGTGGATCATTTTATCATTCATGACTGGCTCTGAATGCCTTGAGAGCTAGCTGCTTACTAGAAAGCACAACATTTGTTAAAAAACTTATGTTTCTTCGTTGCAACAATCATTAATTTTTGACATTGTAATCGTAATCATAATCGTAATCAACACACTGTAATCGTAATCATAATCATAATCGTATATTTGACGGTGTAATCATAATCGTAATCAATGTTTCGTAATCATACTGTAATCGTAATCATAATCATAATCATGTTACCGTAATCAACCCCAAGTTTGCCCTCTACCCTTCATGATACTTACCTCATAGCAGAAGTCCTTAACCGATTACGCGCGAATAAAAATTTTAATTGCGCCTTACGTAATGCGGTCACGGGCGCACGCGAGACAGAGAGGATTGATTGCTTGGTGGGAGGGTGACACTAAGCGAGAGAAAGAAGACGAACGTTTGAAGATTGCCTCGGGGACAGTATTATCGAACGATAGAGTACGCTCTAGGCTATTGGGAAAGCATAAATTCGACGCTAAGGAGCTGTTCCCGACTTAAAAATAACAAAGTACTCGCACTGTTTGGCAAAAACCTTTATGGCATCACACTGAGGCTCTTAGTAAGCACACTAGTAAGGTTGGAAGTATGGTTTCATGGCTGAAGCAGTTTGCTACTTGATCATAGAGGTAAGAGAAAGTGTTTTTGCACGCATCTGTCTTACATTCAGGAAGAATTTGTTGATATTTATTTAGGGTGTGTTTTATTTTGAACTGAGCAATCTGTTATAAATTTTGTGAACAGAGAAGCTTTTTATGGCTTTTGTGCATGAAAACAGGTACATCACAAATAAATGATAGAATATTTTAGTGTATTCAGTTTGGTACTCCAAGGTGTCTTTACTTTTGATGTGCTGGTAGGCTGCATTGTTGACAGAATAGTTAGTGATCTTACTATCAAGTGCAACTGGTCATAGCATACTAGAAGTATATGTCAGAGGGATCCCTGCAGTCTCACCTGTTGTATAATAATATTTATTTTTACTTATTGTTATAAAGAATGTGGTTAAAATTCCTGTAGAAATCGCTACCTTTCAGAATCATCAATTCCGTTCTCTCGTCAGAGTCCTTGACCATCTAGTGACTGCTGCAGTCACTACACCCATCAGTACTGAAGTCATTCTTGCTGTCATCTAGCTCCTCGTCACTACCATCAGAGTTACTGCCATCCTTGTCACTGCCATGCTGTGCCAGGTCAAGAATAACGTCTTCATCACTAGGATGCTGAAGTGCCAGTGTTCCACTTGCCAAGATAGCTTTCTACTTGTTTTATCATGAGCAGTTATAGCTAAAGTAATATTGGTTTCTAAAAAATTATTCTGTGTACCTTTATTATATTATGAAATATATTTTCAATTTATACTTTATCAGAAAGAAGTCTTATTGTTGTGACAAAATTTACTCAACATTTTCTTATGGCAGTGTATGTATTATATAAGCCTAAAATATACTTACAACAATATAGAATCGTCTACAATTGTGATTGGTGGCGTCCTTGACTCCACAAAGCTGTAGGGCGAAATGGACGCGAAGACGCTTTTTTGACGCATTTTCGCGTCCTCCGCGGTTATAGATTTTTCTTAATTGACGCGTTTTCGCGTCCTTCGGCATTAATCGGTTAATACAATACAAGGTGACTAAATGAATAAAGCAGCACTGTGAGCGCTGTTAAAAGGCTGTAAACTACCTCAGAACAAGATAGAGACGCCATTTCAGCGACCCTTACCAGGGGCTTTCATGGAATTAGTCAAACCTCACTTTTGTGAACATATGAAGTGCTAGCTAGTTAACAAAATTTAAAAAATGAATGCATGGACAAATCACCCTGATGGAATACTTAATTATTGTACCACAAGGAAAGCCATTGATCATAGATGTGGCTCAACCAGCTTCACCTCCACCACCTCGAACCCCTTTTTGGGAATGCTAGCTGTTTGCTGCACAGTAATTTTCAACATTGCCAAGCCTAATTATTAGAAAATAAAGTTCTGTATTTTTTTAAACGGGGTATGGCTCATGCTAAACTTTGCTCCAAACATAAGCTCAAAAATGAAGATTAGTTTTATTGTTTCTACACTAAATCTCAACTATTAATATTTGTATAGCCTAGTGGGCTTTATATACAGCTAGCAACGGCCTAGAAATGCATTACTGTTACTTAGGATATAGGCTATATTAAACCAGTTACCCAGACTTATAATGTGCTCCCTCAAGTCTTTTTTTTTTACCTGATCAAGAGCTGGCAGCCAAGGCACCTGTACTAGATCGCTGGACCATGCCGAGCTGCACTAGTAATGCGTGGGCGTTCACAGCTGTTTGGCGGTCTCGACTCTGGCTTGAGTTGTGGACTGCTCACGTGCAGCGTCAATTTCTGCTTATCTCAGCACTGCTGCTATTGATTGCTATACAGTACGTCATTCTACGGAGTTTGGGGCGGAGTCTGAGTCCTTTAAAAAGTGCTAGAGTTGCTTGGAAATGGAGTTGTGAAGTGAAGTTTCTGTGTAAAGGCCTGCACTCATTCTGAAACTCAAATTGCCATTTCAATACTAGTTTTCTTATCAATAGTAAAAAGACTACTAATGGCTGAATGGGAATAAATCAGTAAATTTCATTTTTCACTGTATCGATAATGTTCTTTCTTCACAGCAGAACTGGTTGGATCATGGGCAATAACAAAAACAAACGTAACCATCGGAATAACCATCGGCACGGCATGCAGAAAAGATGGCATGCTTCTAAATACCAGAAGTTCTCGATACGCAAGAATTCTGCTGATATTGAAGATGGTCAAAATAGTGGTTCCTTAGATGGCTCGCGAATTGTAAATCTGGACCAGCTCAAGCAATTCATCAGTGAATTGTCAGTGCATGCATCTCAGTGTGATAGTTCCATTACACTGAAGGGAGAGAAAAGGGCAGGTTTGGCTTCTATTTTGTCGTGCAGTTGCTCAAAATGTGATCTTAGCATTCCCTTGAACACCTCCAAGAAAGTATTAGGTCCAAAAGGTAAAATGCGCTGGGAAGTTAATCTTGCTGCAGTATGGGGACAAATATCAACAGGAGGTGGATTTGCGAGAGTTCACGAGAGCATGGGTATTCTAGGAGTAACAGTGATGGCCCCTAAGAATTGTGTGGCAACAGAGTGAAGCATTGGGCTTTGGTGGCAGGAGAAATTGAACGAGGAAATGATTGCAGCTGGAAGAGAAGAAAAACAGCTCGCTGAGGAAAGGGGTGACTACCATGAGGGAGTACCGGCTATTACTGTGGTAGTAGATGCAGGGTGGTGCAAACGTTCCCATCGTCACTCCTACAATGCTAAGTCAGGTGTGGGGATAATTGTTGGGCAAGTTACTGGTAAACTCCTTTACCTTGGTGTCCGGAATAAAGAGTGTACTGCCTGTAAACAAGGTTTTGAAGTTGACAAGCATCAATGTTTCAAGAATTGGGACCAATCCTCGTCTGAAATGGAACCAGACATAATTCTCTCTGGTTTTAAGGAGGCTGAGCGTGTTCATGGCTTGAGGTATATTAATTTTATCGGTGATGGTGACAGTTCGGTATACCCTACTTTAATTCAAGGAGTTACAGGATGGGGGCGGTATATAAAGAAAATGGAGTGTGCTAACCATGCTTATAAATGTTACCGGTCTTCATTAGAAAAACTAGTGCAGGAAAAACCACAATACAAGCGTAAAGGTGGATTGCCAGAAAAAATGCGACGCCGCTCAGCATGTGCTGCTCGATGTGCAATCAAAATGAGGAGCAAAGAGGCTGATGTTCCTGGCACCATCAAGAAACTGGAAAAAGATCTGAGAAAAGGTCCATTTCATTGTTTTGGCATACACACGAACTGCAGTGTGGATTTTTGCAAGGCCAGTCGTCAAAATGAGAGCTCTCTTTCCAGTAGTACAGTCATGTCATCTGATGAGCCAGCTGACAACACTCATGATGAACTACTCACAGTATAGTATGTTAATCCTATAATTTATACAGATTCTGCAGACATAATGTCAGAACAAGGCAGGTTGTGGAAATGAAAGTGCTTCATCAAACAAAGAAGGATGATTTATGTTATCTAAATATGTTATTACAGTGATACTGTGCATCACTCATACAATATAAGAATACCAATGATGAGTGGTACTTCTCAAAGAGAGCTGACACTATCTTCATCTATATATGTGACTGTCTATGGGAAAATCGGGCACAAAAATATGTGTGTAATTGCCGGAAAAAGATTAATTTAATTCTTTAAAATGTTAAAAAGCCGGCAAAGTGCAACGGTTCGGTTGCATATCTCGGCGACAGTTCTGGCTATTTCTCTGAGAGCTCAATCACTAGCTGACAAAAGGGCGTGTAAACACCAATAAATTTTTTTCGATGGGGACGCGTTGTGCCTGATTTTCCTGTAGACTGTCACATATATCCTCACACTTAAATTTTTTTTAAATGACTGTGTGATACAAAATATCTATCATAAAAATTCTATTTCCTATAGCTATAGCAGCAGGAAGGGCTCCATATACTCATACAGGGGGGTAAGAAGACGATTTTAAGTGGGAGGGTACCGGTCCATCTAGACTAGAGCTGGATCAACTGATCATGCTTATGTGGCTAATTTTATCTTATGTTGTATTTTACGTTTGATTGCCTTGAATTTTACTGCTGCCTCAAATGTAAAATATCACATGACCTTTGGGTGTAGCTATAAATATAAGAAAATGCCTATAAATATTTTTGTTGACTGGAATACCTTCATTAATGTTGTAGATCAAACTTTGCCGAAGGTTAATGATGAACTTCTTCGTGACCTCCAGGTACTAGTGGATCGGCTAGCTTCCAAGGCTAGTCGACTAATAAAGAATTTTACCACGAACATTGCTGAAAACTGGATGAACGTGAGGTGCAAATTTGATGGAGGAAAGTATGTCAACCGCTCTCAAAGTGGTTCATTTCAATTTCGATGCTATGGAGCTGGCCTGCAGCAAAATTTGGGGAAGTCATGGTCTCCAGCAATCTGGGGACAAATGGTAGGCTCTACTCCTAACCAAGTGTTTTTAGACGCTGCTGAGGCTTCGACCAAGAAAGCTGAAAAGACGAGAAAGCGAATGGCAACACAGAAATCAAAAGAGAGCAGAAAAAAATACAAGTATGCCAAGCATGACAGTACTGTTGCTGCATGTAAAGCTTACTCAAGACCTAATGCAGAGGTTCAGCCTGATGATATTGGAGATGAGGTGTCTCAGGAACTTTTGCAAGATTTGAAGAAGAATTATTATGACAAACAAGTTAAAGTTACAAAGGATGACATTAGCAGAATTGAGCAGTCCACAGAAGATCAAGCAGCATGTGCTTTATGGAAGGCTGAAAGGATGAAAAGGATTACAGCATCTGTGGTTGGCGGTATAGCAAAGATGAAAAAACAAACAAATAGGAAAGGAAAGGTGAAGGAAATTTTATACAGCACATTTCGGGGAAGCAAAGCTACCAGGTACGGCCATGTAATGGAAGATGCTGCAAAGGAGGATTACACAAGAGAACAACTACGAAATGGCAAAGTAGGAGTGGTTGTGAGAAGATCCGGCTTAGTCGTAAGTGAGAAAAACCCGTGGCTGGCATGTAGTCCAGATGGAAGAGTGTTTGATCCCACAGCTCCAGATCCTGAGGGATTGATTGAAATAAAAAATCCATATAATGGTAGAGACAAAACAATTGAAGAGTACTGTGTCAACATTAAGAATTTTTGCTTGAAATTGGATGGCATGCAAAATATTCACCTGAAAAACAATCACAATTATTATTATCAAGTTCAGTGCCAGATGTACTGCACTGACACCAGCTGGTGCGATTTTGTCGTGAGAACGGAAAAAGACATTCACATCGAAAGAATTTCTCGGGACCGCATATGGTGGGACAGCAAACTACAAGTCTTACACACTTTTTATTTTGATTTTTTACTGACAGAATTGGTCCATCCAACATATTGGAAGGAAAAACAATAGTCAGACAATTGTATATTTAAAATATTCATTGCAATCATTATTAATTAGTTACATCATTACAATTATTCAAACAACTTTTAAAATAAGTGGTGTTATTTGTTTACTAATGCTGAGACCTCGATCCTCCTACACCTCGATCCTCCTACACACAAGCAGTACACTTCATCTCACATTACATTCACTAAACCACAGCTACTGGAGTGACAGCCAACCACAAACCACACATTGTAGGTAATGACTTTATTAGAATGAGTGGGTGGATGTGGTACCTGGAACCACCTTAAGGTCACAGGAGGTTCAATCATTGCATCTCACGGCACTTAGACACACCCCCGAAATTTTTCCTGGGGTAAAATTTCTTAGCAACCACCCTTGGTAATCTCTGACCTTAGAAAGAAAATGGAATTTTAGGGCTCAATTAACACTCAATTTCCCCTGTGCAGCGGGGGGGGGCGGGGGGGGGGGGGGGGGGGGGGGGGGGGGGGGGGGGGGGGGGGGGGCCGGAAACCACATCCTTATTAAGTCATCCACTTAAAAAATAATAAAAATATAAAAAATTCAGCTCACAGCGCATGAGCCACGCTCCAAGTCGCCAGTCTAGTAACTGCACACAAGACTACTAGAAGTTTTGCTTGCAAAGGAGAAAGGTAGAAAAAGAAGAGTGAAGTTCAGAGAGTCTGCTGCATCAAGTTTTGTGTGGATACAAGTTTTTTTGCAGAAGTTATGCCGCCTTCTGTAAGGCACTGTTTTCAACAAGGACAAAGGTAACACAAAGACAAAGTAAAGCAGACAAGGTACATAACATATAGAGTTATACAAAAGGGTAAATAAAATATGATTTCTGCTATGGTGTAGACAGTTCTTCTGTGGCTTCAGTAGCTTTCTTCCTCTTTTTAAGTGGAGGTCTCAAAGCAGTCAACGATGGATCAGACTCAAGGGCCTGTTCCTGAAAGATGTATTTCAGTCGGTCTAATTCGTTGGGAATGCTCTGGTATGTTCGCTCTAAGTGATTTATGTGTGCATGAACTGACTCTGCGCCTTGTTCTCCCATTATTCCACATCCAACTTTCCATCTCCTCATCCAAGGCACCAAGTGGTCTTCTAAGATATGCATCTTAGGCAGTATCGACGCACGGAGGAAATTCTTCCGGTAGAATTTCAAAAAGGCAGCAATGTCGGCTTCTATTGATATACACAATAGTAAGTACTAATGGAATTGAAATAATAATAATAATAACTTTCCTACCAAGCTTATCTATATCTCTGTCACTCAAATTAAATCCAGAGTTGTAGCCTCTATGACACTGGCCAAACAGCTGAAACACGGTGGCAAATCTATCAACGACCTTGTTGGCCTGAAGAGCTACTGACTGGTGTTGCATGGCTACTTGCTGATGGCGCTGCACAGAGTGGTGATGCTGCAAGACTAATAGTAGCAGGTAATGAGGTAATTTACTTCTTGGCAATGTTTTTTTTTTACCTTCAAGAGCTTGTGAACATGATTGCCTATAAATGTGCCTCCCTGGTAGGCCTGACGCTTGACCTTAAGCTTTTGTAAGCTTATGTCAAAATTGGAGAAGAAAGGGCCCTTGGAAAAATCACAAGCTTTCTTCATTTTCCCCTCAAGGACTTTCAATTGGCTTGTCTATGAATTTGCAAGAGTAATGGCATATTAGTTATTTTGAGCATGAAATTAATTACCTTCTCTGTAATTCGTTCGTTTGTAGATTTCACTTCGGCCTGTAAGCTTGTGTAGGAGGTACTAGAGAGGTCATCTGAAGTTAGCCTGTAATACGTAAGTAGCTCAGAAAGGTGTTCTGAGTACTTCATATCTGTATCCAACTCCAACTTCAGATTGGACAATGCATGCAGGTCATCGTCGCTACAACCAAGGCCACTGACAGAACTTGAACTGTTGGTGGCAAGTGAGAAGTCAAGCTCTTTGCAGTGGTCTTCTAATAGTACCCACAAGCGATTAAAAATGCCTAGGGAGAGGTGCAGTCCTGGTATACAAACCTATATTTTGAATGAAGGCAAATTGTATTTAAATGTGACTGTAGTACTTACGTTTTCAAGTGGGATATCAAAAATTACAGTGCCAATAACATTATTGTAATATTTAGCACTTTTGATATCCCCATGACCTTGGGTGAGAAAACGTCTGTGGTCTTCATCCAAGGTAAGGAGGGAGCGAGCCGGAAAGGATCCTCTCTTTGCCAATGGCTGGCTAAGGTTAGAGCTTGTTATGTGGCACCACAAGCAGTTATGCCGACCTATTTATATATATACATTTTTTTTGTATACATTCACAGCAGTACACAACATTTACATACCACTGGCCCCCACTCAGACCGTACATACGACACAGGAACTCATAGTCGCCAGACAAGAAAAGGTGAATTGTGCAATCCCTATAACATTTAATTTAAATTTTTAGTGATATTATTTTGTAACTTCATACTTTAGCGGCATTCCTTGAGCCTCCTTGATATGCTCTCGATACATCTCCAGAGCGGTATGGAGATTAGTTGTGGAGTCTCCCGCCTTGAAAATGGAGAGCAAGCATGTCTCCTTCACTGAGTTAGGAGAATTGGTGTTGACAAGCTGCAAAGTTAGCTTGAAGCTGCCATACCCCTTGTCACCTCCCAGCTTCAGCCAAATCTGCCCTGAGGGAATACACCCTCCATGCCATGTCAAGCCCGGGCCAGATCTAGGTAATCGTTGAACAGCATATAATACAGTAAACAATTTGTAAATAGTTTTACCTTTCGTGTCTTTCTACAGTGTCTGCAATGGCAGCAATAAAATTTGGCCGATAGCAGAAGGGAACTTCGCGAATTTCCTCCTTGGATTTGTCAGGAGAAAATGTGAAGGGTGCTCGTTCGGCTACCAAGTTGTCTCCAACAATTCCCGTCGCAAGTTTGCATTGTTGCCTCTCACTGGCAATGGAAATGTTCAAAGATTTGAACCATCTATACATGTGGTTGTTCAAGATCAAACAGGTATGTCAATGTATTAATTTTAGTCACCTTCTAAGAACCCTCAACTTCGTCCAGGGAATCGCAAGATCAGCTTTTATAGCAAGAGCGTGATCAGCAGGGATTACCAATGGAAGCTGTACTTGTTGAAGGAGCTCTTCTCGCTGGGCTTTAGTCAGGTAGCTGACCTCTGCAGCTAACTGAGAAGTACTATCTTCTCCACTTGTAACTTCTCGTACTGTTTCCAAGACCTCTGCCCTTCTCTTAACTGTCCTGCTGCTAGCTTCACCACTTGCTATCCGACACCGAGGGACTTTCATTAGGGTGATTGGCTGGTTCAGTAAGTAATTATTAAGTAGTGTAAATTAAGTACTGTGGAGAAAAAAAAATTATTTTGTTCTTACTTGACCACTGGTAGGTACTTTTATAACTCCAGATACTTTGGAGTCTGAGCCGCTGTTGCTATGGTGGATCAGGCGCCTGATTAAATGCTGAGCTGCCTTCGCCTCAGTTGGAGTTGTTGGTGCTGTGGTTGGCTTGCTGAAAACATCTTTCAGCGTCACCTTAGATGGTGAGTCTGTATAATTGTGTAGGATTTACATCTGCTGTCTAGATGTCTTTGGTAATCCTGTAGCTTAACCGTTTTACCACACCCTTTTATACAGAACACCAAAGACTCAGCAAGCAGGGACATGAACAGCGACGAAGGAGCACAGATTGTTTTGCTGTTCAATGTGTGACTGAAGCAGCATGGGCACTTTAATGTGTACGTTATCTGAATACTCTTACAACAACAGTCACAACATATGGTCTCTCCACAGGATAGAGAAACTGGATTGGCAGCTATTTCAAGGCAGATCGCACAAAGGAGCTTGTTAGCCACTGGAGAAGGCACATAGTTGGGGTGTGGATCCTCTCTCGGAAAAGGTGAGAGAGCAAGGGATTTAATAAAACATAGCACAGCCTTTGGTGTCTCTCCACTGGGTCTGCCCCCCAATTCTCTAGCAGGTTTCCTTCCTCCTTTAGCAGACTGTTGGAAGTGTAAGCAAATCTAAACAGGATTGCAAAATAACACAACAGTAGTAATCTGCTTTTTTTTTAAATTAAAAATTAATTAGAGAACTCAGGCTGAATGGAAATATTAGCTATAGATAACAACAAAAAAAAAGAAGATTTTTTTTTTTTTTTTTGTTTCTTTTCAATAGTATTAGGCTGGGAAAGTGGATTGGGATTTCCTTTCTGTTATCAGGGTTTAGCCTTGCCATTGAACTGTGGGTTGACCTGTCTTGGTATTTTAGCCAGCCAATTCTAGTTTGCTTTTTTTTCCCACTTTATTATTATTATTATTATTATTATTAATTACCTTGCAGTCTTCTTCACTATGTGAGGGCCAATCCATGGCAACCATTGGCTGAAAGGGGAGACCTTCCTGGCTGGCTATCTTGTCTCTCTTCAGCTTCAGAAAGCAGGAATGGCAAAACATGCTTGGTGTTGTGTTGACACCCGATAGACTGCTGCTGTGATCCCCTGGAACTCCAGCAAAAGACTGCAAATCAACCAAGTGTTCATTGCAGGGATGAACTGACTGTGTTTTTCTCCCTTTTGCTTTGTTTAACCTCCCTCCCCAAATTCTGCAGTGCTTCTTCAGCTGTTCTTCATGGAATGTTGTTGAACTTTGAAGAAAAAAGTTGTGTGTTTTGTAGGTGCCATATTTTGCATGAAAAAAGTTGTATCCAGTTTATTTGCTGATTTTCTAGTACAGTTATTCTTATTCTATTGACTGACCTCATTGCAATGACCCAGATTTGTTCCAGTAACCAGATATTCCACCACAGAAAAAGTAACCAAAATAAAATTCACACCTGTTGGTTGTGGTATGCCAGGTAAAGGGTTATGTAAGGGAATACCCTAGTGGTTAGCTATGCTCAGTTGCATGCAGGCAGTACTTAAAAGGTGACTCTTGCCCTGTGCATGAGGAAAACAGTCCTCCTAAAATTTTGGGGGAGAAATATTAGCTCAAAGATTGTGGTTTGCCAAGAGGTCGGCAGCTAAGTCATGAATTTATTCATGAGCATACCGGAAATGCTCGTGTAGCAATAATTATGGCTAAGTGTTACAATTGAAACACTCCTGTAGACTGATTGCCAGAAGATACTCACACACCCCAAACTTAAGGTTAGGATATAGTGTTCCTCCCACTCAAATCTACCCGCCATGAATCTCATTATGGCCTACACCACTAGTAGTGTACATGATGTAATTGGTGGTTTACCACACATGTCTCACACTGTTTCACACATTTAGAAAATAAGCTAAGAGCATTCAACTGGCAAAAATCAAGGAACTATGACTGTATCTAATGGAGATAATGCTATGATATGATAGTTGAGGATAGTGTTTGAGGATAGCGTTTTTGTGTTTATGCTGATTCCCTTATTCCTCCCTTGTGATGTCGAGGAGAAGCTAACTCAGGAAGTAGTGTTGAGAAATAAAATTTCTTGAGCTTTGGTAAGTTGATGTGTTGCCATGTTGCATCTACATATATCCGCTCAATGTGGAGTTCTTTCTCCATTCTAAGTACAAAATCGCACCAGTGTCTTCCTGTACAGTACAATTGAGTTTGAATTTGGAAATAATAGTCGTGCCGTGTTTTCAGTTTAAATAAACTTTTGTCATTGTCATGCTCCAAACAGAATGAGGATTTCTTTGAGGCTTCCATCAAAGTCTGACTTCGAGTTGCGTATGGGTTTTTTATTTCTACTAATCCGAGAGGTGTGTCGCTTGGATCCTTCACGAGGCCATCTGGCGATGCTGCCAACCATGGGTCCTCCAAAGAAACACACAAGCCACAACTATTAACTCTCAAACCTGGATGTCCATGTTCTTGTTGATGAGTTTGATATTGCTGTTTTGCGCTCTCCTCCATTGCAGAACCATACCGTGTAGCTGCATTTCCCCTAAACTTTGTATAGAGCAGATTCTCAACTTTCTTGGCCCTTTTGGTTGTGGATCGCATTTTAGCAATCCCTCCAACCATCGAAGATGTTATTCATTTTCTTCGCTCGATCAACCATTCAGGGGAGTCAGCCTGCTGACGCGTGTTGATTTCTATTGTTTTTACTTCAGTAGGGGTAACTACCACCTTTGTCTGGCAATAGCCTTGCTTCAGCTCGTCCAAATGTTCTGGAGAGATGTCTTCATTCACTTCATCGGGTGAAATTCCACCGTCGTGTCTGCTGTAAGCTTGACGTGCTTGAGTCGAGTTATCTTTCTTTGAAATTTTTTTTCATTCGTCGTTGCCGTTTGACTTCATCTTCTCCTTTTCTTTCTTTCTCCTTGCTCATTTTATTAGCAGATCATTGTGTTACAGTAGAAAAAACTTTGCTTGGGGAACATTTACTCATCTGTTTCCAAAGTGAGGGGCCCCACTCTTTACCCACGTTGTGTAGTAAACCTGCCCCCATACAACAGTGCTCCCATGACCCACTTTGGGACCTATTGATAACCTTCCCCCCGTCAAATTTAGAGCGTACATGCATCCAGGATTCAGCTAGATTTGTCGTGACATTATCTATTAGTTGTTCTGCTTTCCCCACAAGTCTACTGAGTATGACTTGGATGTCATGGAATAACTTTGGATTAATATCAGCGGTAACCTGACCACCTCGTCGAATTTCCCGTTCGGTAGCAGGATCATCATCTTCTGTGGTCTCTCGCCAAAGGCTTTCCTGATCCTCCATAATCCCTACATACAAAAATCAAAGTTACTGAGAGTCTTTCTAACAGCTGAAATATAAACTGCACTAAGGCGGAATAATATGTATGTCGCACTCCAATGCATAGGTAAGACTGTAGTTGCAAATACTTTAATTAATATAACAGTCATGGAAATATTTCATTAAATACAAGCAAGGTAAAGAAGTGTATATAAATATACAGATTGCAACCAAGACATTCTCCAGATATATAAATCTGACACAGACAATTTGTCCATATTGATCAATTTTAATATAGTAATTTATGGTCATTAATTTCAAACAACTGTATCATAAAAGATGAGGTACGAAAGCAGTGTCTGGGCATAAGCAAACGTAAACAGATTCATATCTGAGTGTAAATTCCTTCATGTACATGGTGGGGTGTGTTTAAATGCTGGGTTCAGTAAAAAAAATACTAACAAACAACTTTGTTGCTATTATTATTATTACAGGTCAAACATACCTGCGACTTGATCATCAGTAACCTCAAAATCATCAGCAGCAGGTGCAGTTGTAGCAGGAACCATCACAGGATGATCATTTTGTAGCTGATCTTTGGCACTAGAACAGAAGTCAGGACTGCAGTTACTGTGGTGACCAAAGCAATGTTTAGGGCCATTTATCAAATCTGCTCTCAGTAGCCTAATTCCTAGCTAGCGATCACTCTCTCGACTGCGCATCTTAATTGCACATCTGGCAGCACTTACTAGTCTTCGCCTCATTTTCTCTGTCAAACCACCTTTACCCTTATAGGATGGGTTGTCTTGGACCAGCTTCTCCAACGAGCCCCGGTAACATTTAGAGCAGTGGTTTGCACATTCAAGCTTGCGAATTGCATGACCCCAACCTGGTACTTTCTGGATAAGCGTAGGGTAGACAGAACTGTCACCATCACCAACAAATTGAGTAAAACGGAGTCCATGTACCCTTTCTGCTTCAGTGAATCCTTCCACAATGATGTCGACCTCCATTTCTGACGTAGAGGCATCCAATTCTTGAAGTAGTCATGTGCTTCCTTGGGAATGTTTCGGGAACAAGCAGTACAGAATCTGTTCCTAACACCAATGTGGAGTAGTTTCCCTGTTGCCTTCCCTACTATTATTCCAACACCTGAGTTGGCGTTATAGGAGTGTTTGTGGGACCTCTTACTCCACCCTCCATCAACCACAACAAAAATAGCAGGTACACCATCATGATATGAACCCCTCTCCTCAGCCAAACGCTTCTCTTCTTTTCCACTCAATCATACTCTCAGTTAATTTCTCCTTCCACCAATTACCAATATCACGCTCAGTGCTAATGAAACTAGCCTGGGTCATAACAAAAACTCCTAAAACACTCATGGTCTCTTCTAAATGGCTGTGCCCACCACCTGTAGCCATCTGTCCCCAAACTGCAGCAAAATTACACTCCCACCTACAGTAATTCCTGGGCCCCTTCACTTTGGCCGATGTCTCAAAGACCACCATGTGTCCACAAGTAGAGCACTCTCCCTTCAAGATAGAAGCCAAACCATGCCTAGTCTCCCCTATCAGCAAAATATTGCCACCACAGCGAGCAGAGTGGATTGTCAAGTCATTGGTATATTTTTGTAATTTCTCAATATTTATTATTCTAGATCCATGAATAGATGGTGCCGATGATCCATTCTCCAACTGTGAGTCTGGAATAACCACTCTCACTGGCTGTACTTCAGGCTGGTGCTTCTGGGGAAACTTCCTTTTTCTTCCAAAAAGTTTTCTACAGCCATTTCCATTATATCTATTGTTCTTTTTATTCCCCATAAGAATCGAACTGAACTTAGCTCCAAGTACCACGGCACACACTCCAAACTTACAAGCTCCAAAACACACTCCAAGCAACTCACAGAACACCCTCCAAAAACGTACAATCCAATTAGCACAGAAGACACTCCAAACTTACTAGCTCCAACTATCACCACTGACTGCCGAAAGAGATTGAAACTGGAAAATACGTGGGCTTTTCCCGCGTGGAAGACTGGGATTTTCCTGGAATGCGTGGGTTTTTCCGCGAGAAAGATCGGAATTACCTAGAAATGCGTGGGGTTTCCCCCGCTCGCGTTGGTTTGTGGGCTAAGCAATCAGCTGGAATAGGAGTCATAGGGCTTCAACGTAAGTTTTCCGGTAAGGTAGGGAGAATTCTGCCGTATATCCGCTGAATTCTAATAAAGTGAAGGTGTACGCAGGGCCCTATGTTGTTGTTTTTTGTGGGAAGTTTTTGTCAGCGCTGCAGTAGCTCATCCAAACTACCCTCCTCTATGGCTTCTGAAGGTCTGGGGAGTTGTTTTTGAAGTGCAGGGAACTTCTAAAGGTAATATTTGTAATAGGGCTACGTACTGTTAGTACACCTTCGTAGACAAACACTAGAGCAGCAATGAATAGTCTTCTAATAGTAGGATTTCTACGTTGAAGTTAAAGAGCTGCAGTTGGACTTGTGGGCCTTACAGATTCTTCTTGCAATGCTTCAATTGTGTTTTATAACATGCAGTTTCATCATAGTGTTACATAAAAGTGTCCAAGTATTGAATATTTGGTGATTTTACAGAAAAATAAAATAAAACAATTCTCATGAATAATTAATGAGGGAACACTATATCCTAACCTTAATCCTGAAATTTAACTCACTAGGTTCGTCCTGTGTGATAAAGTTGAGATCACTGTACAGCTCCTCCTCCTCCTCCTTCTTCTCCCTGTACCAGCTTCACATGCATCAAAATTCTAAGTGAGATAAAAAGGAAAAACGATACAGACTGGAAATGGATTATCTAATCACTTGTAGGTGGGTGTGGTCAATAACTGCGAAAACGTATGGGTACCGTTCCACCAGCACTTCCCAACCTCCTTCCTCCTTCTAACCCCTCCCCCTACCCAACCACGCCTCCAAACTCACTCAAGCATGCCCACATGATGTCCCTGGTGAATTAACACAGACTCAAGCTTGGCAGGTTCACTACCAATAGCATCTTTCAGACCCAGGCAGCACTCAGCTGTATATATACATACATACATACATACATACATACAATGTGCATAGATACATACATACATACATCCATCCATCCATACATATATACATACATACATATGCATACATAATACCTCAACCAACGTGGTTGATAAAGTCAAAGCCCGTGACTTAAACAATACCTTCTAACAAAATATTAAAACTACAGTCTCTTTAGCCCAGTTGCACAAAAAATAGAAATCCCACCCCCCCTTCCCCTCCCCTCTCATATACACGCATGCATACATCATAACAAAACAGAGGCAGATAAAAACACAATGGCAACCAAAAATATTGCATCATTTTTCTTCATTATTTCCCTTATTTGACACAATTGGCTATACTAATAATACATACCCTCACAATCCTCCACTCACCGTAGGGTTCGTCTCCTTCCTGACTTTTGAGCATCACCAGCAGATGCTGCTGCTCCAGATACGCCTCTTCAGTAATGATGGGACGAATGGAGGTCAAAGGGTCACTGGCCTTCCAGACGGGCCAGATGTCAGACTCTCCGCTCACATGCTTCCAGTCATTATTGGCAGCCGTGCGGGTCATACCTTCCGCACATGTGGAGAAGAACTCGGTGGAGAAGAACTCGATGTAGAAGGTAGTGCGACTGCTGGTGGCTATCTTTGCATTGCAGTTGTGGATGATGATCAGGGCATTCTTGTACTTGCTCATTAAACCTGAGGTAGAGACCATAATGTTAGGGGTGCAAGTGTGCATGCATGCATGGGTGTGTGTACATGTGTGTGTGTGTAAGTGAATGTACGTGGTGTGCATGTATGTAGAAATTGGTGAGTGAGGCAGTTTTAAAATGTAACAAAATGAGTTCAAAATTTCTGGGAATTCTCTTATCTTTATCTCCATCCCATAATGCTAAACAATAGTTTCTCCATCTCTAACAAACATTAGTTTCACGTGTGCATATCCTCTACTTCAGCCACAATGCTGCTAACTAATCTTATTCCATAAATAAGAGGGGGAGGGGGAGAGAGGGGGAGAGAGGGGGAGAGAGGGAGGGAGAGAGAGGGGGAGAGAGAGGGAGGGAGGGAGAGAGAGGGAGAAAGAGAGTAAAAAGTAGTATGTTGTCATGGCATCAAAAAAAATTGTAACATATTATGACTCACATTCCAAATAAAAAACCAAAAAGAAAAACAACAACAACAACAACAACAACAACCCAAATGCAGCACAGAATGAATATGGGCATTGTAAAGGCAGCTGGCACAAATATAGAGTGGACATGAGATTCATGAGCTATTGATGATGATATTTATAGTACCAGAAACCCCAATCCAAAACATCTTATTCACAGCTCAGAACTGAGAGTGCCAGGTCCTTGATCTGTGGATCTAATGCAGGGTATGTTTGTGTGTGTGCGTGCGTGCATGTGTGTATTGGTATAATTAATACTGTCCTGATGTGGTGTTTGTGTGTGTGTGTGTGTGTGTTTGAGTGATTAGATAATGGAGGTTCTACATTACTGTGTGTGCGTTGTGAGGTCAGAGATATACATACACGTACCTTGAATGACTTGATCCAACTTGCATTTAAACTCGATTTCCTCAGAGTCTTCTCTCGGCAGTGAGTTTGAGTCGCCAGGTCCATTGGTGAGTTGAGCAACAGGTTGTTGTAGAGACTGAGATCCCATCTTCCCCGTCATAGACACACACAATTCACGCAACATCTGGAAGGCCTGGGGAAAGAGAGAGAGAGAGAGAGGAAGAACATAATTCTACAATAGAATGAAACTACTCCACTTCAGCTCACTTCAAGTGCACATTTAATATGTATGTACTGATGGTGACAGACTGGACCAGCTAGCTTTAGCTAATGTCACACGACCAAGATTTTCACCAGCCTTTAGCCATGTTTAAAAACTATGCATTGAGATCAAAATCCTTTAGCCATGCTTCTTTTTAAATATGCATCAAGTAATTGTTTGTTGTTGTTATTTATCATTACTCACTGTAGTCTCCAGGCCACTGACTGTCTTACTGCAATCTTCCAACTTGTAGGGAAGAGAATCATAGTCATTATCCTACACACACACACACACAAACATGCACACACACACAACACACACACACAAACATGCACATACACACAGATAATAAATTCAGATAGGATCAATCTAGAGCAATGCCCGCTGTGGTCATGTTAACTCTGGACAACATGTCCTGTATAGAGATTCTGAGACAGATTCTTTCCAAATCTACCAACTATTTGCTAGTCCTCACTGATTCAGCCGACCGTCTGTTCTTGGAAGAAGTAACCACAGTAGAGCCATGCTTGGATCCTCCAGCACGATCAAATAAAGACTTCAGAAGATCCAACTGAGCCATGACCTTGTTCAGTTGCCTGTGAGAAATACACGGAGAAGTGGAAATGTATAACAAAAACTAACGACCACATCAAAAAAAAATAAAAAAAAATAAAATAATAATAAATAAATTTTAAAAAAAATAAAAAAATAAAAAAATAACAGTAATGCTATAAACAATTTTGCCACCTGATATATTAACCAATAGACTAACTCACTTGTGAAGCTGCGCACAGTCCTTCTGGAAGAGTAGTTTGAGTGCCTGAGGTTCGGAGTGGGTGTGGTCATAGTATCAGTATCCTGAGATACGTCTTTCTCTAAATACATCCTCACTTGGTCCAGGAAGCTCTCACCTACTCTGAGGGGAAGATAAACAGCACGCAGCATTACTTTAACACAACAACAACAACAACAAAATAAATTAAAATTAAAATTACATGCACTTGGAATGTGAAGATGAGCACACAAAAGTAAAGACTATCTATGACTGATCTGATCCGTATAGTTTAAATATGGGGGGGAGAGATCCCAGTGTTCCTCCCATTCTGAATCAAATACTGCTTCCCCTCTAATCATCTCGGGGAAAATATAAAACAAAATAAGCGTTCCCATCTTTCCCAGACTGTTCCAGCTATTCATAGTAAGAGGATAATAATTAAAAAAATAAAATAAGAAAAAGTAATAGTGACAATGAAAATCTTTTTTAAATGGTACGAAGTTGCTGTTTTTTTTTCTTTTCTAGAGTGGACTGACATGGAGAAATATTTTATTGGAATAAGGTAAGAAGCAAATAATAATAATAATAATAATAATAATAATAATAATACAATATTTCTCTTGGGCACTCCAACTTATTTTTAACTACTGATTGAGACAACTCAAACCACATGAATATACTACAGTATTATCTCAATCTTAAGCCAGAGTCAAATTGTAAACTATAATAAAACTGTTCAGCACTGCAATAGAAACCTCTACTAATTATACAATGTGTAATCTCCACTACAATATGAATTCTGCTCAAGCAGCTTCTGAATAATGCCCACTACCATGGATAATTGCCTGTGACAGTGTGAGAGGTCACTTTGCTCCCATTTTATTTATGCTAAAACTAGTCTTAATATCGTGCACTTACGTTTCAATTAAACTAATTAATGAAAAACAGAGATTAAACTGTTTTGCATCCCCAGTTAAAAGTAGCTACAGGCTTCCCATTCTGACTTGTTCTTTGCCAACCTTTTCTTAAGACATACCTCGTTCAATAGATTTCACGACTTCTTACATTTTTCAACGACAACAGCATAGTCTTTCTTGCTAGCACCCACGTGTAGTTCCTCCCATACTTTCCCAGCAGTAGTCCGGGGCTCTCAACTTAGCGATCGAATCGTCAAAACAGCAATCGAGGGCGTTTCGTCAACTTTTCGTACCGATCTTTCCACCCGCGTAATGAGTTCCTTTTGCTTCGGAAGCCTTACGTGCAGACCGTGGTTAGCTGTTATAGCTATCGACTAAGGAGGACAGTAGCAGTAGAAGTAGGGAAAGCTTTTCGTGTTCCTCTGATGTTTTGCGTAGGCATGTGATGGAAGAAGCGGCTGTTCAACAGGAATAAGGCAAAATCAAATGGTTAGGTGAATTGGTATTTAATAAATGCAATCTAGGTTTTATTTATTTATTTTCTTTGTTCTTGCACAAGAAGAAGCAGTGTGGTATGATCCAGGGCTCCGCTAGAGTTTGTATTACAGAAATTTCTGGAACAGTTGGACCTCAGACTATTTCCCCCTCAAAACAGCGACATTCTGTCAACTATGAAATAGTTTGCAATGGTAACTATGGTGTAAAATAGTTCAACCATGGCAACTTTCAGACCCTCTCCCTTGGGCTTTCTCCTCAGGATTAGGTTGGTTATCAGCGATAAATCCTCAAATGCATGGTTTAACTATTATGTAATATTTATTATAATCAGGAGCCCAGACTCAAACTCCCTCGGAGGAAGGACTGGCTGAACTCAACCGCTGGCAGTACATGGTCTACTTGTCTGGCTGGCTGTATCAGGTAAAGGATATCATGTGCAGAATGCTGTAGGCAAGGGAGAGTTTCATGAGGTAAAGGGTTGCTAATGGAAAAAGTGTAACAGACTACTCATTGCTCACACTTATAATTTTTGTTTATCAGTTTCAGGGTCAGTATTAGTGTTTCTTGTAAGAAATTGTCTTTGCTTGTACATGGTTGTAAATGAGGGAGTATTCATCTTTCACTTGGTTTCTCTTCTAAACATATGAACAAGTGTGTGCTACAGTTTGTAAAGCTACTAGTTGGCTATAAAAAAAGATAAAAGAAAGAAAATCTTGCGTAGTCCAATGGATTTGGGAGGGAATTGGATACTTTTTTAAAACAAAAACTGGCACATAGGTTTAGGTATATGTATGTATACATATATTTATGCTAGGTTAACACGATTATAGGATTAAGGTCTTTAATATGCAAGTTTTTTTTTTTGTTGTTGTTTTTTTGTAGAGCTAATATTTCTTGGTCACATGTAGTGTATCAATAGAAGAAAAATTTTTTTTCTATGGAGTAGTATACTATTTGAATTAAACTTGTACATACATGTAGAATGATTCTGGAGTTATGGTTGCTTTTGTGAACTAAAATATGTAGAGAGAAGGAGAGGGAGAGAGAGTTCCACCCCTTCTTGCATTCCTTGTGCACATAGGCAAGATTTTTTCTTGATTTGTCTTAGTCATTACTTTCATCTCTGTAGGCAGTTCAGTTATTAGCCAGCTATTGCTGTAGTTCAGTTGTTAGCCAGCTATTTCTGTAGTTCAGTTTAAGCCAGCTATTTCTGTAGTTCAGTTATTAGCCAGCTATTTCTGTGGTTCAGTTGTTAGCCAGCTATTTCTGTAGTTCAGTTATTAGCCAGCTATTTCTGTAGTTCTGTTGTTAGCCAGCTATTTCTGTAGTTCAGTTGTTAGCCAGCTATTTCTGTAGTTCAGTTGTTAGCCAGCTATTTCTGTAGTTCTGTTGTTAGCCAGCTATTTCTGTAGTTCAGTTGTTAGCCAGCTATTTCTGTAGTTCTGTTGTTAGCCAGCTATTTCTGTAGTTCAGTTATTAGCCAGCTATTTCTGTAGTTCAGTTGTTAGCCAGCTATTTCTGTAGTTCTGTTTATAGCCAGCTATTTCTGTAGTTCAGTTGTTAGCCAGATATTTCTGTAGTTCTGTTGTTAGCCAGCTATTTCTGTAGTTCAGTTATTAGCCAGCTATTTCTGTAGTTCAGTTGTTAGCCAGCTATTTCTGTAGTTCTGTTGTTAGCCAGCTATTTCTGTAGTTCAGTTATTAGCCAGCTATTTCTGTAGTTCAGTTGTTAGCCAGCTATTTCTGTAGTTCTGTTGTTAGCCAGCTATTTCTGTAGTTCAGTTAGTAGCCAGCTATTTCTGTAGTTCAGTTGTTAGCCAGCTATTTCTGTAGTTCAGTTATTAGCCAGCTATTTCTGTAGTTCAGTTGTTAGCCAGCTATTTCTGTAGTTCTGTTGTTAGCCAGCTATTTCTGTAGTTCAGTTATTAGCCAGCTATTTCTGTAGTTCTGTTGTTAGCCAGCTATTTCTGTAGTTCAGTTATTAGCCAGCTATTTCTGTAGTTCAGTTGTTAGCCAGCTATTTCTGTAGTTCTGTTGTTAGCCAGCTATTTCTGTAGTTCTGTTGTTAGCCAGCTATTTCTGTAGTTCAGTTGTTAGCCAGCTATTTCTGTAGTTCTGTTGTTAGCCAGCTATTTCTGTAGTTCAGTTGTTAGCCAGCTATTTCTGTAGTTCAGTTATTAGCCAGTGTTGTGGTTTATTGATTGATTGTTGTGTAGGAAAACTTGCTGGACTGTCATGAGTTCCTTCACTGGATGGTAGAGAGAGTGGAACACATCAAACCTACAACACGAAAATACTTCAACTGTACTTACCCTTGGTGCTGAAGGTATGTGTGTGTGTGTGTGTGTGTGTATGTGTGTGTGTGTGTGTGTGTTTGTGTTGGGGGGGGGGGGGGGGCGAGAGAAGGTTAGTTGATAAGTGTGTGTGTGTGAAAGCCAGCCACCTGCTTTAAATTATTACTATTAATTAATGTTATTATTTTTTAATATGCTTAAATGCTTCCACCTTGAGAGGTGGTTGTGTACATATTTATTTGTGTATATGGGACTTTAGTTTTGACTATTCCTTTCCACTTTCTCTTCCAGCATCTCATAGATGTAGCTGCGTGTGTGGTACTGGCACGTCCTTTAGTCAAGAATTTCTGTCAGCGTCTGTCCACCATATTCGAGCTAGAGCAAAAACTGGCCAAATTTCAGCCTCCTCCATCCAGCATTCCCTCAAAACTGTGGCGGAGGACCCCCCAATGGAGGACGACTCCGTGTTTGATTCTAGTACCACTGTGTCCATCAAGAAGGAGCCTGGGATCAGTGGAATCAAGACTGAACTGCACAGCAATGCAGGCACCCCAGTGGGTGTGGCCACTACTAAAACCAGGAAGAAGTCCAGCATGTCGTCATCATCCAGAGACCGCAAGCATACGGCCGGGACGCCATCTGCACTTAATGACGGGTAAATCCCCATCATACAACTATGTATGTGTACAACGTAGAACTCAAGAATGAGCGATTTTTTTGTGTGTTTTGAGGGATCTAGAGAGAGTAATCATTTTGTAATTAATCTGAGATTTCTTTTGGTTCTACAGTATTCGTCCAATTTTCTGTTATTTATTATTTATTTATTGTTATTGTTATTATTATTATTTTTATTACTATTATTATTATTATTAGTCATCGAGTTAATAACTGGTTCGTGTATATTCTATTCAGATGATATGTGCACTGGCGTCAGCTGAGCAAGAGATGAGGAACAAGGCCGTGGATTCTGATTGGTCGGCTGTGACTGTGGCGGACTTGCACATAACGCCTGAAGGTATAGACTAAACGTTTTTGTGATTCTTTCTCATTCACTGCATGCCTCGCTCATAGAAATATAAAAAAAATCGTTTATCCAATAAAACGTTCCGATTTTTTGTTTACGGGCTCCAGAGGCGGAGCTTTTGGGGTTAAAAAAAATTGAAGCTGTCCTATTCGAAATTGTCCCGCAGAGAATTGTTAGTTCAACCACAGCACGGTATCGACATTTTCTCGATGTTAGGGCCTTCTCAGGCTTGGATTTTTTACCGGTTGCTAAGACCTATGAAGTGCGGACCTCATTATAGTTCTGTGCCCATCAAAACTTCGGTCAGCAGCTTTATTGAAATAAGTTAAATTTTTGTATGAGCTTTTTTGATGGAAAAGCTTAACTGTTTTTTACCGTTTCAATAAACGGTGTCGGCCGTTTAGTCCAAATGGTATGGAACGCAACAATATAAACTGCGGTAATGAACCTACTCTTTTATGGCCATACTACGGAACAGAATTCAGAACTTTATTTTGTCTCCTACTGTATGTATGTATGTATGTTTGTATGTATGTTTGTTTGTATGTACAGTATGTATGTGTGTATGTATGTATGTGTGTATGTTTGTATGTTTGTTTGTATGTATGTGTGTATGTACAGTATGTATGTATGTGTGTATGTAATCATGTATGTGTGTATTTGTGTGTTAAAAAGTGTTTCCATGTACTGAATATCACAGTTGAGGAAGACTCTGGAGCTGGTGTGTGTGGAGCCATGGATACGCAGCCAGTGTGCCACCCACTCCACCCGCCTGCTGGACTTGGACATGTTGGGGTACGGGGTGCTGACATCAGCACAATCCCGCCATTTCCTGCTTCTCTGCTGTCCTTACTCCACCTCTCCTTCCATGGAGCACCTCGGCAGACGTGCCAAGAGTGATTCTTCAGAAGTAAGCAGAATAGGAAGAAAAATTATGATTATTTTTTTTGTTTGCTTTTTTTTCTTAACCTTTATCAACTTTTTTATTCTCAAAATACTACTATTAGCCAGTTTATTTTATTTTATATTTTAATTATCCTGCATATGCAGTAGTGTATAGAGCTATAGTCCCCTTTATTTATTTATTTATTTATTTATTTATTTATTTATTTCTATTTATTTCTTTATTTCTTTATTTCTTTATTTATTTAATAAGTATAACTAAAAAGTATTTAAAATTTAATAATTTGGGTACATGTGTATGTAATAGTACATAATGTAATGATGATGTAATCATGTTGTCCTCTGTTAGAATCTGGACCAGTGGACAGTGAATAATTCACTCCTGCACAGCAATGCGTCCATTGCACAAGCCGTGGGGGGCCACTGCTTGGGCAGCGCTACTGGAGGACCTGGCAGCTCAGGTGATCCGCGTCTTTGAAGACTCATGCAGAAATGAGTGGCTTGGGCAGACCCATCGAGTCCTTGTGGAGGGAGGAGATGGATCTTTTAGGTAAGGGAGTTATGGGCGGCATGGAGAAACTATATTTAGGGTTTAGAGTAAAAATATGTTATTAGTTATTCAATGTTCCGATGTAACTTGAGATCTCAGTCATATCTATATTTTATGGACAGGAAATAGTATAGTAAATCAGCTGCTTTAGTGTCTGTGGCCATGCCCATAATTGAGATTTGTCCATATCTTAGATTAAATACACATGGTTTATATGTTTTCTAGTTGTTATTGTTGTTGTTTTGTTGGATTGGTTTCATTATTATTATTATTATTTTTTTTTTAATCACCAACTGTTTAGTTTGGTGTTGTCATGACTACAGTCCCAGTGTTTGGTTGGTCACTCCTCTCGTCTCTGAGCTCCAGGAGTCTGTGTTGGGGCGTGTCCTGAAGAGTGCGGGCAACGTCCTGGGCCAAGGGCAATGGTGGAACCCAGAGAAGAACCAGGAGAAGAGAAGGTCGACTAGAGCCACAAAGTCAGTCTGTAGAGAAAGTATGTAATGGTCTATTATTTATTTATTGTGTTTGGAGCTTGTGCTAATTAAAAAAATTTTTAAATTCCAGTGAGTCTTCAAATACAATATGAATCTTGACATACATTTTTGTAATATTTAAGCTCAGTTAAATGAAATTTATTTTCCCTCTTGTCTTGGGAGCACTGGCTTATGGAGAAGTTATCAGTAGACATACATACATGTATATAAAGTGGGACTCGCCCATCTGTATTGTAATATATTATTATACACCATTAGCACTAATAATGGTATCTTCTATGGCTCACCCGTATTGCTGTTAAGACTTCCCTGATATGGGGTGAACTTTTTTTTTCTTTTTTCAAAATTTATTATTATTATTTTTTTGTTATATCCTCCAGTGGAGTGACCACACCCAAAACTGGTCTCCAATGGCAACAGCCATTTCTGGATTTGGTTGTGGCATGCATGCACGCCCAGTCCACCACTCACGAGGAGCTATTGGCACCACTCAAGAGTCAACTCTCAAACTTTCTGACAGCATTTGACAAAGTGAGTAACAGCAGTGTATTAACAGTTGTTATTTGCTGTTAAGGTATATACTTATATATAAGCTTTGACTGTGGGTCTTAGATGTTAATTTTTAATAATTATAAATAATATGCTGGTGAGAATTAAGTAGACACTCTGGTGCCTCCGTAAGATGATGGTCAATTGAATGTGTGTGTGTGTGTGTGTGCAGGAGGGCATGCCCAATGATGAGCATGGCAAGGCCATGTTGTTTGCTGCTCTCAAGTTGCGTCTGAGTCTGGTGGGCTCTATGCTGGCCTCCATCTGCACCAGTGAGTCCAACACCTTGGACTGGCTCCACCTACTCATGCAGGTCATCTGCTCAGGAGCCATTGACAGGCAGACAGACACAAGGTATATATGTAGGTGAAGAAATGTTGCTGTGATAGCTGTATACTGTGTACATACAATATCTGGGAAATAATAAAAACAACAACAACAATTAATCTATTGATTATGTAAAAACTATGTATACTGGAATGTAACTATGCTGGAATGATGTTGAAATAATACAGTTAGTCATAAAAATGAAGTAAATAGTTATGAATTTCCAAATTTTAAAAGAGCAAATGATCTCCTGTATAAAAATTTACAAAAATACTTTATCTTTATTCATTCTTTATTTTATTTTATCATTATTCACTTAAAAGCTAAAGTGTTCAAAGCTTGTTATTGTGTTCTTTTCTTTCTCGGCATCTTCACCTCTTTCCTTTTCCTCCCATTCAGCGAACTGTTCACCAACTGCCTGGACATGATCAGCACTCTCCTGGGCTCCCTGTCCTCAGAGTTCCACTACACTCTGGCAGGCAGCGGAGAAGAAGGCAAGAAGGTACACACCGGGTGCATCAAGAAGATCAAGGCAGAGATTGTTGGCTCTAAATCTAACTGTGCCTCAGAGATACGGCAGCTGTTCCCCATCACTCCAAACAACTACTGTGTCATCACCGTGAAGCCTCCTCCCTCCATGGTGCACAGCAAGGGGGCCACGGCTAACGATAGGATAAAGGTGCGATGTTGTTTAGGAAATAGTATGCATTCTGAAATATCTTCAAATAATTTAAGTTTTTTACAACTTGGTCTCTCTATTTTCTAATTTTGTTTTTGTGTTAGTAGTGAGTTATGTATGTTATATGGAAGTAATTGATTTAGTTTAAATGCTTACTGATTTAATAACTTTTGTTACTTCAAGTAGTAAACAACATTTAATAACTAATCAATTTATTAGTTCCTTATATGTACTCTTTCCATACCATTGCAATAAGACTTAACACATACCTTATAATAAGGCCAGTTCTATACCTCATTACTGAATTTGATTATGTGGCTTGTGTATGTGATTTTGTGAGTGACGTTTGTTTTTATCTGTTAATTTTATTTGCAGGGTCTTAGGTTTCAAGATGTCAAAGAAATCTCCCCATGGGAGATTTTAGAGGGAGTCAAGAATTCTGGCCCCCTCATGCTGTCTTGGTTCGGTGCTGTACGTATGAAACGGAAACCTCTGCGTTGTGAAGAACAGCGGAACCTAGTCAGATTCCACACTCACCAGAATCAGTCCCAGAACTTCATTTCTGGTCCACATACTGTGAAACTGCCTACAGAGGAAACAGTTCCTGTTCCTGTGAACCCGCCCACAGACATTTCCAAGGCACTCACTGCTCCAGATTCTGCTCAAGGGGATGCCCCTAAGCAGGGTGTTGTTCCTGGTGCTGCGACGTTAACCTCTGGAGGTGTCGGGATGGGAGGAGCTTCAGGTGGCAGTATGGGCATGCCTACTCACCCTTCAGGGGGACCACAGCCAGGAGGACCAATTGGGCAAACTGTCCCTGGAGTGGCTGGGGCCCAGATGGCTGAGGGCGGGAATGTTGCAATGACTGGTCCACAGAGACCCGGAGTGAACCCCGTCGTGAACATGCCCCAGCAGATGCACCCTCACATGATGAACCCGCAGTTCCGTCCTGGGGGCCAGATGCGAGTCACAGCCCCAGGGGATGCCATGCATGACCGGCAGCAGTTCATGGCGTCTCAGTCAGACGCTGCCATGATGAAACACAGACTGAACAAGATCTACATGATGAACACGGACACGGGAGCCGGCGTTCCGACCATGTACGCTCCGAACATGGCAGGATCAATGATGGTGCCTGGGGGCCACAACCCAGGTCACCGCCGCCTTCAGGCTTTCCAGCAGCACCATCGTCAGCAGCAGCACCAGCAGTACTTGAGGCTGATGAGGGAGAGACAAATGCAGCAGCAGCAACAGCAGCAGCAGATGATGGGCCAGCAGTACGGGCCTCCCGGGGGTCCTTATTGGTCCAATCCAGCACACATGTCTCACATGATGAACCCTAGGGCTAGCATGAGTGCTGGGATGCACCCGATGCAAGCCAACCCGCCCATACAGATGCAGCAAGTGATGCAGCAGAGGCAACCTGGAACTTACCATCAGCAGGGCATGGGGGCTCATCCTGGAATGGGCCCTCCTGGGCAGCCCGCTTATCAAGGAGCGCCGCCACCTGGCATGAACCAAGGAATGCATAGATCTCAGATGTTTTCATTAATGTTTTAATTTTCAATGATGTCATAAACATTATTTGAGGTCAGACTTTAATCAAAATATTTTGAACAATTGCAAATGCATATTATATAGAACAGCTTCTAATTCATTATCTATTCATCTGTCGTATTTTGTCAAAGGAGAATGGTGAAGGATTGAAAAGATGTTGAGGATTGGACTAATTATAGACTTGCCATTGGAATTCACTTTAGTCCAGTAATCATATAGAAGCATATTATCATTATAATACAGAATTCCAGGCAAGTTCATATGTAAAGTGTGTAGGCTATGTATTTAAAGCTTTCAATTGTTGTACTCTGAAAGTTGTAGTAAAAAATATAAATTAAAGAAGAGGAGGTGAGTGAATCAACTTCAGCTATTAGATTAGTATTAGCGTGGGATAGAACAACTACTTCAAAGTTCCCTCCACCTAAATCGTACAGTTTAGTTGCGAAGGGCTTGTAAAAACAGCCTACCCCGGGGCTACCGGGTATTACCAGTACCAAAGGAACATTAGTACTGCCGCCTTCTTCTCCACCGAGCAGAAGAGAAAACACTTCAGTTGGTATGCCCGCAACGTCTTCCAGTCCATTATTACATGGCACGCCTATTTATTTTGTTGGCCTTCTTTAGCCTTTCCCTCCAGCGTAGGGTTGGTAAAGGGTCGGTACTACCTTTGAATATGGCCTCATAACTCCGGCGATCTTTCCCTTTTCTTTTGGGCCGCAACGCATGCGTTTCTTAAAATTGTAACGCTGTGACGCCGCAAGAAATGGAATAGTATGTCTGCTTCCTATGCTTAGAAGATAAATGCTTTATATACAAAGAGGCACCACTTTTATTATGGAAAATTAGAAATGTCCTCAGTGGTTTTGAAGCTTTAACTGTTTTGTAAGCTTATTTCTTAATAGATTTGTGTATTACACTCGTCATATTTTAGTGCATCACACACTTGTAGATGTTCGGTATTTTCTCAAACTACGCATCTGCAAATTTAAGCAGTTGTCATCGTTATTTTTGTTTAGTTTTTCGGTTTATACTTAGCTATATCGTAAGATTTACTTTTTTATGATTCAGTCATTCTCAGCTGAAATAATTATAATAATAACAAATTTTCTCGCTCCAACAGCCAATATTGTCGATTAAAACTTAACCCGACGTTTCGACTTCAAGAAGTCCTCTTCAGGGGTCAATTTTACCTCTTCCCATGTAATGGGATAATGCTCTTACAAGCATCCAGATGTTGTTTCACTCTCTGTTCAAGCCTTCTAGTTGTTTCACCTATGTATACTTTACCACAGTAAGATGTGATCGTAGTGTCTTACCCGACTTAATTAAATGCTGTTTTGATGTCAAAATCTTTACACACTCTCTGAATAACTCAATCCTGCCATGTATGGATGAATAGTAAGAATCAAACCTCCTCTTGCTCAGTATCTGTGAAATCTTTAGAAGGTAACTCTTTAGAGCCTGCCCTAATGGTTGCATTGTCATAACTACTTTGAAGTACTTTGTGTAGGTGTTTCTCTTCTTCCTTCAAGTTTTCACTCATATAGTTACCCTCCTAGCTCTCTGATACAAGCATCTCACTATCTCTCTTTACATTATAGGTGATGAGACTTAAAGTGAAGGTATCTGTTTGTGTATGTAGGTTTTCTGTACACAGTGGATGTAAGCATACCATCACTCTCTCTCTCTCTTCAATCTGCAATCTAAAAAGGCAGCTTACTATCTTCCTCTTACAGAATTTAAATGGTCCAACAAAATGTTTTTCACACTTCCTTTCTTAACTATGCAAAAGGTGTCATCTACATAATAGCTATCTCTTCCATAAAACAGGTTTAACTGGAGCTGAGTTTAAAGCTTCTTTTCTTCAAAGAATTCCATGTACAAGTTGGCCACAACTGCAGAAACTGGACCCATGGCTGCTCCATCTACTTGTTCACAACAGTTCCCGTTGTACCTAAAGTAAGTCGACCAAAGGCATACCTCTAATAATTCTGTGATGCACACAGGAGATAGACATGTTCTCTCATCTAGACTTTCATCATTCTGGAGCTTATCTCTGATCACAGATACTGCTTCGTCTATTGGAACATTGGTGAACAGGGAAGACTCATCAAAACTCACCATCATTTTGTCAGATCTCAAGCATACTCTACTAACTGTTTGCATGAAATGTGTTGAATTCTTTATGTTTGATCATGTCTTACCAAACAATGGAGATATCATCATGTTAGATATGAACTTTGATACATTGGAAGATGGTGATCCAATGCAGTAAACAATAGGTCTGAGTGGAATTCCTAATGGAGGCCATAAAGAAGAGGTGGTCTACATCCAGTGGGTCTCAACCTGTTGCACAACATAGTAGGAATTTTATCTTCCCTTTCTAAGTTCTTTAATTCATGACCTATTTTAGTTTCCTGAGTCTTAGTTGGATCCTTCTGAACTAGTCAGTAAGTGCCTGATTGTATTAACTGGGTGACTTTAGAATAGTATTCTTCCTTATTTATGAGGACTGTGGCTCTACCTTTATCAGCTGGAAGAATGGTACCAATAGAAACAAAGAAACCAGATAAGTTTCCTACCCACAATGATGCCTGACGTACATGGGTGCAGTAGTCAATAAATAGTGTTCTTTAATGAGATGAGCAATAATTATGTTGACATAATTAATTCCCTATCATGTCTGACCTGCAGTGTTCCCTAAGGACACACCATATATTCATATCACTCTTCAAATATAGTTACAGCAAACATTGAATTACAATATCTATAAAATATAATTCACAATCCAATCAAACATGTGAGGAATACATAACTAGTGTACAATAATGTCCAGCTAATAAGTTATCAACAAAATACAAAATCATCAATAAAATGTATACTTTGCAACTAGTGCACATTCAGCACAACTTCATCACAAAAATATGTAGCTAATTATTATGGTTTACTTTTTACTGTATTTTGGCACACTACCTCTCGAATATCTGAAGCTAAACTTGATAATTCAATATCCTCTAGTAGTTCAATTAGACCTTCCCATGTGGTGGAATAACGATATGCTCCTTCTTCACTGCTGAGCCATAAACGCATGACTTCTTTACAACGATCTTGTACTCTGTGGTAGTTGAGTTGTATTTGTTGGGTGAGAGCAGGACTGAATCCAAGTAGGTCACTGATGTCACTCCATTTGGGACTAAGTTCTGAGATTATTTGACTTCTTTGCTTCTTGTTACTAGAGTCAGTCCACTTTAGAAGAACAAGATTGCTCATAGTAAAGGGATAATCTAAATTACATTGGAAGTAACAATAGTGACATTACAGTTCAAGCTTCAGTTTAGGCCTGGGAACAATTCATTTATTTTATATCACACACATAGTTGTCATGCAGCTCAAGGACAGCTTCCCTTTAGCTTAGTTCTTAGCTACTTTGTGTTTGTTAGCATTTATCTTAAATAACTTCATTATAATTATGGATTTTAAAATTTCATGGAAGACAAGTACCATTTTGTAATAGCAATAGTGCTCTCTTATACATGGTATATAAATCTACAATGCTCATAACTTTGTGTATGTCTTCTCTTTCAGACTATTAGCCAGGTTGTCTGATTTGTCACATGTCTCAGATTTTTGTCAACTAGTGTTTAGAAGCTAAAGAATTAACTTCAATTCATGAGAACGTTTTATCAGATTACCTTTACCACTTGACCATTGCTGTTCTGCATCATTGTTCTCTATACAGTCTTCCTCCACTTTAAATGCTGTAGAATAATACGTTAAGTATGACAAATTCAATTCACATTGTCGGATAACACCACCTTAGCATTTATCAGGCCAATAGATAGTTTTAACAGCAACTACACATAGCTACTAGAACATCAAAGACAGTGCGGCAATGTATTTGCCAAAGTTATGCATTAACTCTTATAACACTTATATAAAATATATCATCATACATAATAATATTACAAAAATGTATTAAATACTATTTTGTAAACTGAAGTTTGTTGAATAGGTGTTACTATTGTATTCATTTAAATAGGTTAGTCACTTTTTAGAACACAAATACCTTTAGAAGTGGTGTCTGTAGTCACTGCATCATATTTTTCCTAATAAAATATAGTAAATTATTTGTAACACTGAGTTGAATTCAACTAAGGACATACCTCATCAAACCAAATAGTCTGTCTTGAATCTATAAGTGGAATTATTTTAGTAATATTTGGGTCCTTCAGACACTTCATTTTAGGAGAGGTTTCATCTTCTAGTATGCACAAATGAAGTGGAGCTAAGTTTAATAAGTTCAAAACAGAATCCCATAAATGATTAGTACATTCGAATCCATATTGAAGTCTTGCATTGTGGTACTTGAGATTATGATTGACTTGTGTTAACATAGAAGTGATAGTATTTCTAATGTGTGCACAGACTACAGAAGTGGGTGTTGTTGGATGAGATTCTCTGTAGAGTATCACTTTAATATATGTGGCATAGCTAGTGATAGTAACTGTGTCCAAGTCCTTTCCTACTAGAAATTCAATCTTGTTGCGACAAGGACTGTCTTCCTTGAAAGTCCAATTTAGTTTTGTGTTTGAGACTAGGCCTATAATAAGAGAAGAGAAGACTCCTAATGGTAAGTAGCCGCACTTGTATCGATACACGAGAGGAGCCACATCTGCAGAAATAAGAATGTTTTGGAGCTCATCTTTTGTAGCACTTCTCAGAATACTAGGCATGAAGTAAGTAATTTCTTCTCTATCTTTTGTTACTGGAAGAGGAGCTAAGATATTGTGGTGTTCAAAAAGTGTTACTATCATTTCCATAGAAAGTAAATCATCAAGTTTGTTTTCAGTGGCCTTCTTTAAATCAGATATAGTGAATTGGGCATATTTCTTAAAGTTTTCTGCAGCAAATTTTCCTACTTTATTAAAAGTGAATGTATTTTGTACTAAATATGTTGCAGCATCAAATACCACCTACAACATAACACAAGTAATTGACATAAAACACATAGCTATGAATTATCTTCTGAGCATATTATGCCATCTAAACAATGTCCTTTTATTAAATCACACTACATAGATAAATCACATACAAAACTTTCTCAGGGGTGTTGGATACGATGTGGCCTAGTGGCCATGGCTGCATCAATATTTTAACATAAAGAAGGCATGTCTATTAATGTTTTTAATCTTTTACCAGATCTCGAGGTCATTGTGGATTGATGGACGAAATCAAGCAGTAAGAATGACTATGGCTGAGATTAAATAGCTAATGTCGAGCCTTTTGAAAGATTTATAGGAAGCTCCTGACAAGCATGATCCGTTGTTTACTATTTCAAAGTGATCTTTTGGGAAGATTAACGTAGTTCAGAGGTCTTTCCTGCATTGTTTGCTTGCAAAATGACTTCATAGTTTGGTGTGATTACAGTGGCATTTGAATTATTGGATACTCCGAGCATAGACTAAAAATCTTTGTTTCTTTCAATAAAAACAACAACACTTCTATACGGTTTTTATTAATCATACTCATTACTTGGACAGATGAGTGGGTATCGTTAAGTTGGTGTGGTTATAATGGCACCATCAATTCGATCTGGCTTCCTACTCTCCTCTGTTTCTTGTGATTATGAAAGTGACGAAATATAAGATGCTGATGTAGAATAAACAGTAGCATACTTGCATGGCTACCTGATGTGAAGCAGTCTTTGTAATGACTATGCTGTGTTACATGGAATACTTGCGGAAAAATCAGGGGAGTGGAATGCAAGATAGTATTGGTGCGGCCACTATAACCACACCCACTTAGTAACACCCACTGATGTGTCCAAGTAATGGGTTAGACAAATAGAAAAGACAATATAGTGGTTTCTCTTTTTTCAAATGAAGAAACAATTTTTAGTTCATGCTCTGTGTATTCTAGTGCCACTGAATTCACACCAAATAATTCAAAACAAACTTTTTTTATTATATTAAAAGGAAATAATTTTTTTCATAAATAATCATTGTCCATGTCAACTTAGTATTTTGTTAAATTATATTATAGCTGTTATGTAGAGTGTAATTTTATTGTATATTTAATATAGCTACTTGGACATATGAAGAAAACAACTATTTGACAAAAAAAAAACACTTTAATAAACTGAATTTATTCATAATTAACTAGAATTTACAAATGCCTGCCTTTTATTTTCTTCAAGTATGTGTAGCATATAACTAAATAGGAAAAACAACTGGTAGTGCATGCAAAAATGGCTATTTTGCAAACAAACAATCCAAAGATCTCTGAACCACATTTCTTTTTCCTAAAGATCACTTTGGAATAGTTCGGACTTTCCTAAAAAATCTCCCAAAAGGCTCAATATTAACTATTTAATCCGGGTGGAAGTCATTCGACTCTTTAATTTCAAACGCTCAATTTCAGCTGCCCAAGTATGCGACAATGACCACCACGAGATCGAGATCAAGTAAAAAGTAAAAAAAATTAATTGGCATGCCCCTTTTTTGTTAAAATATTTGTGCAGCTATGGGTATTCGGCTGTACCCATTACGATGCCCCTGACAATATTGCTCACCTTAATGTCACAAATGATTATGTTTTCAAATCCTTTCACTTTGGGATAGTAGAGTAATGAACCAACCCGATAATGAAGAAACCACAGAACATTTTGCAAATCTGTGTCACCAATTCCTAGATTTCCAGCAATTACTTTACATTCATCCATTGCTATCGTGCGTTTGTTTTTGGATCGCAACACAATGTTAAATATCAACCATGTGCAAGGGATATGTACTTTACCAAAGTGTTTCTTTATACAGTTTTCAAACTTGGTTTTTGTGGTATCGATTTCTTCTTTAGTACCACTCCTGTTGTCCACTGGTAAAGTTATATAATTTTCATTAGCATATTCGATTATACCTTTGCGAAAAAATTCAGTCTGCTCGATTTTTTTACGGAGCTGTTTGTCTCTTTGCACATATTGTCTTTCTGAAACTTTATCTTTAAATGTTCCCACAAACATAGCTTTAGAAGAACAACAATTATCACTATTGTGATTTAAATGAGAGCTTTGTACTGCTGATTTATTTTCCTCACTTGTAGCTTCCATACAAGCTATGCTAGCTAATGTTTGAAATATAACTTCCTCTAAAGTTACTATTGAATTTTCTTTGTTGGTAGACAATCCTTCTTCATTGGTGGTATATATTTTGTACATCTTATCTAAGGGATCTGTCAGCCTGCTGAAAATAAGATTTAATGATGGCCCCATCAAGAATCGAGACATTAGATCTAAAAACTCGGTCTGTCCTCCGTGGTCAGTAGTAATCAAATAGATGACATCCTCAAGTAAGCATTGTACCTTTTCTGAATCTTCTATGGCTGTTGCTTTTTCATACGTAGGATAAACTTCAGCAATACTTGTAAAATTGGTGTCTTCTTTCATTTCTACTGTTTCAGTTGTATCTGGCAAAATTTCAGCTTCATTTGATGATGGCATTTCTTTCACAACAAGGTCACTTGATGCATGTATTTCTGCATTCTCCAATGATAATTTATTAGTACTTGGATCTTTATTCTCTGATGACTGGAACGATTCGACTTGTAAAGTGGATGTCATATCTGTAGCAATAATATTAATACAATTTGAAACTCATTTATTGTCAGAACTAAATGTTCTATTTATGCAGTTAATTATAATGTTTACTATCATTAAAGAACTACTTCTTGAAGCCTTACTCAAGAATTTATATAGGGTCTATGTTTTTCTAGTGATTGTACAAAAACAATATTATATTTGGATTTGGTTTATTAAAAGTTAATTGTATCGGTTGTTTACTGTGAAAATACAACTGTAGTAATTGTCTATAAATTTGGCCCCATTAACAATTACTAATTAGACCCATATATGTTAAATTTAACAACAGAAGTATATCATATCCAAGTATGACTTATGCATTTCTGACCTTACCATTTATAGATTGGTATATTATACCATTGAGAAAAATAGTCTCCCCTACTAGATTTTTCTCCTTCCATTGTCCTTTGTTCACAAATCCAACAGATTTTTTAATGCTCTGAATGAAGAGTAGTTTTCTGTCTGCTACTCCAGTACTTGGTAGTTCATGGTCCATTTTAGCTTCAATAAAGTTAATAAACTCTCCAAGTAGTCGACTTAGAGTGGAACTTTTTCCTGAACGAGGTAAGCCAACAAAATTTAAGCGTCCTACAAAAATATCTACACAAGCTTGATTCTTTATGGCTTCTTCACAGGCTATTTCAATTTCTTTTTCTGTAACTACAAAGAATACAAATTATAATATTAATAGCATTTTGTACATTATCTATTCATGAGATCCCATTGCTATATTGTAACTAGGTGTTCTAACTTGGAAAGTGTGCACTTTTGTTATGCCTTTATGTATATATAATGTGCATACTAGTTGACCAAGGGTATAGCTACTGTTTAGCTTTAGTTTAAAAGTATAGCTTATCTTGTTGTTAATTACATGATCATGGGGTTTACAGCTATAATAAAGATGTTTGCTACAGCTACAATGAAATACTATTGTTTATGAGTTTTCGCTGTTCTTGTTATGCAGCATGGACATACCCTATCAAAATGACTTAAACTAAAGTCATGTACTTCGTTTACTGGTGAAGGATGACAAGAACCTTCAGTTTCCTGAGCAATATCAACAATATTCTCACAGAAATAGTCGCTTGACACTGCCTCCTCTGTGAAAATGCTGGTAAACTAAGTTGTGTAAACAGGATCTGAAATAGTTAGAGTGTGTGTATAGCTACTGGTAAATTTAGTGCACGCAAGCCCGAGGGCCATAGGTCCCAGGAGTTGAAATAATAATCCTTCATGAGTTTTTATGTGTGCTTGTTGTGTTATATTTAGGGACATTATTGTTCTCCATTCACTTTCACAGTGAATATTCTAAGCCAATGATTTAATGTCTCTGGATCTTGATGAACTATAATGTCTATCTGACACTTTTGCTAGGGTGTAGGTTGTGGCTTTCTATCCAAGCGTAATAACCCCATTTAGTATTCTTCAGAGACAGCATTCTTGTTTCTTCAAAGCTAAATCACTTTTGGGGGGACAGCGGTATAGAGTTATTTTACCACCTTCAAAATGACTTAAACTAGAGTCATGTGCTTTGAGCAATATCCACAATATTCTCACTAAAAAGTTGCTTGATACTGCCATCTCTGCAAAAATGCTGGTAAACAAAGTTGCGTAAACGCGATCTAAATAGTTAGAGCATGTGTGTAGCTACCGGTAATTTTTGTCCTAAGGGCTGTAGAGTCCAGGAGTTGAGTGCTTTAAATCTACCAGTAGCAATGTGATTATGTTCTAACTATTACATAGTACGCTAAATTAAAATCTAATACAGTGCTAAAATAAAGGCTCATAACTGCGTTTGGCAAAAAAGGAGGAATAATCAACTAGATATGTGTTTGATTCAATTATAACAAAGACAATTTTGCTCATAAATCTCATTTAACTTCAACATTTTACTACAATACTATAATTCAAATGGTCAAGTAAAAATGATACATTTATTTGGCGAGGCAAAAATAATAGTAATTGAAAAAAGTCAATGAAAGATGATAATTA